>PPYE01046176.1_pt1 | contig 291144 bp, 264 predicted proteins | sample 1559881 | NCBI WGS metagenome assembly PPYE01 (sample SAMN08240022, study PRJNA423297) | Human gut metagenome, whole genome shotgun sequencing project. | reverse complement strand
TCATTCAAAGAAAACCCTCGTCAGAAATGGCGGGGGTTTTTGCTTCATATGGCAGGTTGAAACACAGGGCAGATGAATGCCTGTCCACGACGCTAGCGGGCATAGGGCGCGGGTGTAGTCGATCAGTTAAGGCGTCAGCCACCACCTGGCAATAAAGCGGAGACAATGCGCAAGGCAGGTCTGCCATCAACCGCAGGATGAATCATACGGCCATTAATTTTCCTTTCTTATTTATTATATATTTTAAATAAATGCATTTGGTTTTATTATTCATATTTATTATGTGTTTTCTTTTTTTAACTACATTTATATGCACTATTTTTTACATTTCTTCATCTGCTTCTGAAAAATAATAGCCAGCCACATCGGTGATAATTAATCAGGATAAAAGAAAAAATGAAATTAATGACCCGCATTGCAGTGACAACCGTCCTCGCCACTGGCTTCTCAATGGCGGCACAGGCTGCGGATGTTAACGCTGCGCCAGTCCCGGCGCAGGATCCGATCGTCCAGCACTTAAAACTGACCAACGATCAGGTAACGAAAATTAAAAGCCTGCATCAGCAGCTGGAGAAAAGCGTTCAGCAGATCTCGCAGAAAGATATTAAAGACGGCGTATTATTTGATGTGATTGATTCCGGAAAATGGAATGAAAAAGCGGTCAAAGATCAGCTGGCGGCGTTTAGCAAAGTCGAACAGCAGGTTCGCTATTATCGCGTGAAGTACTATTTTGATGTCAATCAGGTCCTGACGCCAGAACAGCGTAAGCAGGTACAAAAAGATTTAGCTCAGGCACTGAGTGAGTAAATCTATCGGCCCCGGCTGGGGCCGATATTGACGTCAGGCAACGCTTTCTTCATCCTGGAGCCGTATCTCCGCTTCTGCGACGATCGCCTCCAGCTCGCTTAACATCTCTTCATAACCAAAACCCACCGTTGTCATGGTTTCTGGTTGCGGCTGCGGCACTGCTAGCGCCACTTTTTTGGTTTTCTTCTTGCCCACTGACACACTCCCTTACTGCCGTTGTTACACTGGTAAATCTATCAGCAAAGCGCGCAGCGGCGTATCGGCGACGAGGGTAATGTTAGCTTCGTCACGAATAAACGCGCCATCGCCGCAGGTCAGTGCCTGTTTCTCTTCTTCCTGTACCCGTGCATGCACCGTGCCATGAATCGACTGCAGGTAGGCCCGTGGGCCGTGGAGCTGCACGCTAAGCTGCTCGGCTTTCGCCAGATTGATATGGTGGATCCATACCTGCTGGCGCAGCTGGAGACTCTTCTGGCTGCCGTCCGGCGAAGCCAGCAGCTGCTGAGCTCCCTCGGCGATAGCGATTTTTTGCACCAGCGGGTTTTCATGCTGCGGGCAGGCATCCAGCCACAGCTGCATTCGCGTCAGCGAGCGCTCTTTGCTCAGGTTGTGCTCGCTGTAGCTCACGCCGGGCTGGGTAGAAATCAGCAGCGCTTCGCCAGCTTTCGCCTGGATATGGTTGCCATCGCTGTCGCGGTATTCCGCTTCACCTTCCAGAATCAGGTTCAGAATGTCGACTTTCGGATAGGTGCGCGGCTGAAACGACGCGCCGGGCGCCAGAACTTCCTGGTTGAGCACGCGCAGCGACGCGTAACCTAGCAATTTCGGGTCGAAGTAGTGGCCAAAGGAAAAGGTGTAGCGGGCCTGCAGCCAGCCGAAGTCAGCTTGACCGCACTGTTTGGCTGTTCGGGTTGTAATCATCTTCTTGACCTCTCTTTACACTAAATCAATGGTAAAGGTATGGACGCTGTATTGTTAGCCAGATATTCTGCCCGGTATGTTCAAATTTCCTGAATGAGAGTGCGATGGCTAAAGAGAGAGCATTAACGCTGGAAGCGTTACGCGTAATGGATGCGATTGACCGGCGTGGAAGCTTTGCGGCGGCGGCCGATGAACTGGGTCGAGTGCCTTCCGCGCTCAGCTATACCATGCAAAAGCTGGAAGAGGAGCTGGATGTCGTTCTGTTCGACCGTTCAGGTCATCGAACAAAATTCACCAATGTTGGCCGAATGCTGCTCGAGCGCGGGCGCGTTTTGCTGGAGGCGGCGGATAAACTGACAACCGATGCCGAAGCGCTATCGCGCGGCTGGGAAACGCACCTGACCATCGTCACCGAGGCGCTGGTGCCCACCACCGGCCTGTTCCCGTTAATTGAAAAGCTGGCAACCAAATCGAACACTCAGCTGTCGATTATTACCGAAGTGCTGGCCGGGGCATGGGAGCGCCTTGAGCAGGGGAGGGCGGATATTGTCGTCGCGCCGGATATGCATTTTCGCTCTTCCTCGGAAATTAACTCCCGGAAGCTCTATTCGGTAATGAGCGTCTACGTTGCCGCGCCGGATCATCCCATTCACCAGGAACCGGAGCCGCTCTCTGAAGTGACGCGCGTTAAGTACCGCGGCGTGGCGGTGGCGGATACCGCCCGCGAGCGTCCGGTGCTGACGGTGCAGCTGCTCGACAAACAGCCGCGATTAACCGTGAGCTCGATCGAAGATAAACGCCAGGCCCTGCTGGCAGGACTGGGCGTCGCCACGATGCCATATCCGCTGGTTGAGCAGGATATTGCCGAAGGGCGTCTTCGGGTGGTCAGCCCGGAGTACAGCAACGAGATCGACATTATTATGGCCTGGCGCCGGGACAGCATGGGGGAGGCGAAATCATGGTGTCTGCGGGAAATTCCGAAGCTATTTATGGTCAGATAAAACAAATTGCGCCCCTTTTTAACGAGGGGCGCATTGTTCAGTAGGAAGTCGGTTTGGGATCCGGCCCGAAGCGGTTATTGCCGGGAGTGCCGTTCTGGCAATTGAAGACCAGGATCACCAGCCAGCCGATAATGGGGATCAGCAGTAATAACAGCCACCAGGCCGAGCGGTCGGTGTCGTGCAATCGACGAAACTGCACCGCCCACCACGGTAAGAAGATCAGCACGCCATAGATGGTCGTCAGAATGCCCTCTCCTCCTGCGCGCTGCCATCCAAGCATTTTATCAATGATGCTGAGTACGCCGGTCAGGATGATGTTGACCAGAATAAACATCCAGTACTCTTTGCGCCGGGCGCGGCCGCCAAATCCAATGTAATTTTTTAATACTTTAAGATACCAGTCCATTTCTACGCCTCGATTAACCGTCAATCACTTGTTTTTAAAGCGATCGAAATAAGAATAGACGTGAATGAAATGGCGGTAAATATTTGTTTTGTGAATTATTGGGCGCGGTAAATCGCGCCCAATCGCTTAGCGGAAGAGAAGATCGCGGCCGTGCGGCTCGTTAAGATCCTGCTGCGGGCCGACGGAGATGATCCCGGTCGGGTTGATCGTCTTATGGCTTCGGTAGTAATGGTTGCGAATATGGGCGAAGTCCACCGTTTCCGCGACGCCCGGCATCTGGTAGATGTCGCGCAGGAAACCGTAAAGATTGAGATAATCGCTGATGCGGCGTTTGTCGCATTTAAAGTGGGTCACATACACCGGGTCGAAACGAACCAGGGTGGTCCACAGACGAATATCAGCCTCCGTCAGCTGATTACCGGTCAGGAAGCGGTGTTGGCCGAGGATTTGCTCCAGACGTTCCAGCGAGGTAAATACCCCATCGACCGCTTCGTCATAGGCCTGCTGGCTGGTGGCGAATCCGGCTTTATAGACCCCGTTGTTGACGTTGTCATAGATCCAGCCGTTCAGCTCATCAATTTGCGCGCGCAGCGCCGGCGGGTAGTAATCTCCTGCGCGGGCGCCCAGTCCGTCAAAGGCGGTATTCAACATGCGGATGATTTCCGCCGACTCATTGCTGACAATGGTTTGCTGCTTCTTGTCCCACAATACCGGCACCGTAACGCGCCCGCTGTAGTGCGGATCGGCATGCAGATAGAGCTGATAGAGAAATTCGTGCTGGTAGAGGGTATCGCCCGTGGCTGCCGGGAAGCTATCGTCGAAAGTCCAGCCGTTTTCAAACATCAGGGGGTTGACCACGGAGACGGAAATAAACGGCTCAAGCCCTTTCAGGCTGCGCAGAATCAAGGTGCGATGCGCCCATGGACAGGCAAGAGAAACGTACAGATGGTAACGGTCTTTTTCCGCAGCGAATCCGGCTTGGCCGCTTGGGCCCGGCGCGCCATCGGCGGTTAGCCAGTTGCGGAAGGCGGAAACAGAACGCTTGAATCGCCCCCCGGTGGATTTGGTGTCATACCAGGTATCGTGCCAGACGCCGTCAACTAATTGTCCCATTGTTGCCTCCTTCAGATAGCAAAAGCGAGGAGATATCCCCTCGCTTTTTTAGATTTTCACTCAGTATAGTGTGCTTACCACTTTTTATTCAGGACGCGGTCAATACTAAACGCGCCTGGACCGGTGATAGCCAGCAGCAGGAAGCCGCCTGCGATGCTCAGGTTCTTCATGAACATCAGCGAGTTCACGCCCTCAGCAAAGTTGCTGTGGAACAGAAACGCGGTCAGTACGGTGAAGCCCGCGGTGAACAGCGCGGTGGTACGGGTCAGGAAACCGAACAGGATTGCCAGACCGCCGCCGAACTCAAGCAGGATAACCAGAGGCAGCATAAACCCAGGGACCCCCATGGCTTCCATATATTGTTGTGTACCCGCATACCCGGTAATTTTTCCCCAACCTGCGGTAATGAACAGAATGGGCATCAGAATGCGCGCTACCAATACACCAACATCTTCTAATTTTTTCATTTCTAACTCCAGGAAACCCAAAGGGCGGCGATTTCGTTTTTTGGTGCAATCCTGCGTAGTTACGCGGGCTTGCTGTCGATGGAGAGGATATTAGCGAGGATGAGATGTGATTGTTAGCAAGGAAAACTGTAGTTCTTTTTCAAAGTTTCTGAGCAATTATTGATAAACGAAATGAATAGAAAGGGTGATATAGCGGCGCAGCGGGAGAGTGATTAGGGCGGCGAGCAGAAGGGCAAATCTGATGGGACAGTACGACGATATTGATGCCGGGCGGCGGCTGGCGCCTGACCCGGCTGACATAACCCAGACGTGAGAAATCAGCCTTAGCGCGATGCGGTCTGCTGCAACAGCTTGCGGGCCATACGCCAGGTGCTCCAGATACCGAGGCTGCGTTTTGTCCAGCGGAGCAAAAAGCGCGGATGGCGAACGGACCATACCGCGACGAGGCCGCTGCCGACCATTGCCCATGAACGCAGGTTGAGCAGGGTGTTCCAGCCACGGTCGATTGGCGCGGTCGCCTCAAGCCAGCGGCGGCGGCTGGCGTTGAGATCCAGCCGCTGCTGTTGGATTTGACGTAGCAAAAGCGCCTTTTGCCGTTCGCGTTCCTGCTGGTCGCGGCTCATGACTTGTCATCCTCCAGCAATGCCCGGTCATTAGCCAGCTCCTGGCGCGTCAGGCGCAGGAACGTCGAACGACGCGCTTTGCGTAACGTCCAGATCCCGCCAATGAGCGCCGCCAGCAGCAGAATCACGGTGGTGGCGATCATCACGTTTAACCGATATTGCGCATCGACGGCCCAGATGATGAGGACTAACAGGCTCATCAGGCCGAACGCGGCGAACAGCAGCGTCAGCCCGAGCATCAGGAATAGCTGGAAGAGATTGGCTTTCTCCTCTTCCAGCTCCACGACGACGAGGCGCAGACGCGTTTCGACCATTTCGACCAGCAGGGTGACTATCCGCTGGCCAATGCCGAAAACGCTTTGCCCCGGCCCTTGCGTGCTTTGAGAATTCGCCATAATCAACGACGCGTCAGCAGGACACCCAGCACCAGCCCGACGGCAGCACCAATTCCTACGCCGGTCCACGGGTTTTCACGGACGTATTCATCCGCACGCGCAGCGGTTTCGCGCGTTTGCTTCACAATGGCGTCGCTGGTTTCACCCAGGCGAACGCGGCTCTCTTTCAGCGCGCTTTCGGCTTTACTACGCAGTTTACCAATCTCTTCTTTCGACTTATCCGTGGAGGAGTTCAGCACTTCTTCCAGGGTATCAGCCAGCGTTTTCAGTTCCGCACGCAGGTCTTCTGCAACGTTATCTTTAGCCATGTTTTATCTCCTGTGAAAGTGGTCCATATTGGTCTTGCTTAATCGATTAGTACTCGCGAGACTGTAGCGCTTTCAGCTCTTGCTGCGCTTCATCAAGTTTACGTTGACGCTTGCTGATTTTATCAGCATCGCCTTTCTGTTCGGCTTCGCGCAGGTCATTCTGGCGTTCGCTTATTTCTGCCTGCTGTTTGGCGATTTTTTTCTGGTGATCGGCTTTGAGCTGGCTGTCGCTACAGTTTGCCTGCACTTCGCTAAGCGCCCGTTTCAGACCATCAATACGGTGCTGGTTATGATGTTTTTCGGCGTAGCTTATCTCCCGCTGAATATCTTGTTCTTTTTCCTGACAAGGGGAGATGGCAAAGGCGCTGGCGCTCAGTGAAGACAGAACCAGGATCAAAGCAATGCGGTGTTTCATGGATACGACCTTCCATTGTGTGAGGGAATATCTGAAGGATATACCCTATCCAGTTGATTAACGTGAGCCTGGTGACTCCCGCAGACTTAATGATAGTAAGTAAAACGGGAAATCACCAAACAGGGTGAAAATATTCGGAATTTTCGTGCATTATCCGAATCTGTGCGGGGTATCGCGCAGGCGCGAAATCCAGGCGGTAGGCGAATCATCATCTTCCAGTAAAGCGATAATATAGCCATGCGGCAGGGCGCGGCCCAAAACTTCTTTTGCCGCGGCGCCCTGAGCGCTGGAGTCAAACTTGATGATCAAGCCGTCATTCTGCGGCGTAATGCTTTTAAAGCGGATGCCGTTAGCGTCGAGATGATGCCAGACGGAAAACCCGTCCGGCATGCTGATACCCTGGCTGACGGGACGAATAGCCAGGGTCGACTCCTGCTGTTGCACGGTGAGCCAGAGCCAGAACAGGCCGCACAGGAGTAGCGAACCGCCCAGCACCCAGCTTATCTGACGCAGAGAGGATCGTTGCATCGCCATTGTTAGCCCCGGCTTCTGTATTTTTTCTTCCACAGGACAATCAGCGAACCAATCAGGCCAAATACCAGCAGCGCGACGGGCAGCAGCATCAGGCAGGACATCAGCTGATCTTCATACTTCAGGAATACCGGTGTTTTTCCCAGCAGGTACCCCAGGGAGGTCAGAATCAGGACCCACAGCAGACCGCTCATCCAGTTAAAAAACTGGAAGCGTGCGCTGCTCAGGCCGGATAGCCCGGCGATGGTCGGCAGCAGCGTACGAACGAAGGCGATAAAGCGGCCAATCAGCAGCGCGGAAAGCCCGTGCTTATGGAACAGATGATGCGCGCGCTGGTGGTAGTGTGAGGGAAGGTGCGATAGCCAGTTTTGTACGATTCGCGTATTACCCAGCCAGCGGCCCTGAATATAGCTTAGCCAGCAGCCGAGACTTGCCGCAGCGGTAAGCAGCAGCAGCGTTTCCGGAAAGCCCATCGCGCCTTTAGCAATCAGGACGCCGACCAGCACCAGCAGGCTATCGCCGGGCAAAAAGGCGGCAGGCAGTAAACCGTTCTCAAGGAACAAAATCATAAATAAGACAAAGTACAACATGCCAATCATGGATGGATTAGCGAGAGTTTCGTAATCCTGAGCCCACAAGGCATTCAATAATTGGGTTAATAGTTCCATTCACGATTCCTGGTACATCGGTTAACGGCACGTCTGAACGCGGTATATGCACGGCGACATAGCTTTTTATTAGATTAGGGTCGCTGCTGCGCTCTGAACGGTTCCCTGTTTAAAAGTGAAGTAAGCCAAAGCTAACTCTCAGAACGACAAAATGCATCTAATTGTAACAAACCCGCTGACTTTACGTCAGAGAAATTGCAGTTTGTTGCATTCTGATTTTGCTGATTGCGAAGGAGGGTGGCGAGTGTATTTACACAGGCTGACACTATATATGCTTTGCTTACCCTGAGGGCGTTGCGGGCAGTGAAGGAATCGCTGCCCGGTATGGGGATAAGCGTCTATTTTACGCCGTTGGCGGCCGTATCGAGGTGAACCACCGGATTATCGGCAAACAGGTAGCGATCGGCGTTAAATTCAAAGTCATCGCTGGTTTCGTTGAACAACATCAGCTTGGTATTTTCCAGATGCTGCCACATGGCCAGCTTCGCCGCATGCGGATCTTTGCGAATCAGCGCCTTAAGAATTTGGTCATGATCGTCGCACCAGTTATCGACGGTACGCGAGTCGATATGGTCGTGCAGTTTTTTCCAGTACGGGTTATGCACGCGCTGGGTCCACATTTTTTCTACGATGGCGGCTAACGCGGTGTTTTGCGTCGCCAGCGCCACCTGGACATGGAACTGAAGATCCCATTCGGAATCGCGAAAGCACTTCTCTTTACGCGCATTTTCCTGGATCTCCATCAGCTTCATGATGTCCTGCTTGGTCACCTGAGTCGCCGCGAATTCGGCAATATTGCTTTCTATCAGCTGGCGGGCCTGCAACAGCTCAAAAGGACCATAATTGGCGAATTCCAGCGATTCATCGGCAATTTGCTGATGTTTTGGATGATTGGAGATGACGTGGATGCCGGAGCCTTTGCGAACCTCAACGTAGCCTTCAACTTCCAGCATAATGATGGCTTCGCGAACCACGGTACGACTCACGCTTTTTTCGTCAGCGATAAACCGCTCTGCGGGTAGCTTATCGCCCACAAGGTAGACGCCTTGTTCAATGCGCGACTTAAGCTCAGCGGCAAGCTGCTGATACAGACGACGCGATTCAGTGATTTCCATATTCGCTCCCGGGAGATGGCGACAATATTGGATTTGTTATACCACTTTTACGCGCTTCTCACCATAAAAACAGACGAAAAAGCCGCCTGTATCAAGGCGGCTTCGGATGGGGGCAACTCGCCTGCGTTTAGCTTTGCGTGGCGGGTTTACTCGTTTCCAGCGGCGTACTGTCGTCATCCGCTGATTTATTTTTCAGCACCGTCCAGATAACTACGGCGCCCAGCACATCGAAAACCGCCAGCACGGCGAACAGCGGGCTAAAGCCGATTGTATCCGCCAGCGCGCCGACCACCAGGGCGAACATAGTGCTCGCCAGCCATGCGGCCATGCCGGTCATGCCGTTCGCCGTCGCCACTTCGTTACGCCCAAATACGTCGGAAGAGAGGGTAATTAACGCGCCGGACAGCGCCTGGTGAGCAAAGCCGCCGACGCACAGCAGGGCGATGGCGACAAACGGGCTGGTGAACAGACCGATCATCCCTGGGCCAATCATCAGCAGCGCGCCCATGGTCACCACCATTTTACGCGAAACGATCAGGTTAACGCCAAACCAGCGCTGGAACAGCGGCGGCAGATAGCCCCCAACGATGCAGCCGAGGTCGGCAAACAGCATCGGCATCCACGCAAACATCGCAATCTCTTTCAGGTTAAAGCCGTAGACTTTAAACATGAATAGCGGGATCCAGGCGTTGAAGGTCCCCCACGCCGGCTCGGCAAGGAAACGCGGCAGGGCGATACCCCAGAACTGACGGTTGCGCAGAATCTGCCACGGAGACATTTTCTTACCGTTGTTGGTCTGATGATGGGATTCCTGGCCACCGATAATATAGTTGCGTTCTTCTTCCGTTAATTTTTTCTGATCGCGCGGGTGTTTGTAGAAAACCAGCCACGCCATCGCCCAGGCAAAGCTCAGAACGCCGGAGATGATAAACGCCATCTGCCAGCTGTGCATCACGATAGCCCAAACCACCAGCGGCGGGGCAATCATGGCGCCGATGGAGGAGCCGACGTTGAAGTAACCCACGGCGATAGAACGCTCTTTTGCCGGGAACCATTCGGAGCTGGCTTTCAGACCCGCAGGGATCATGGCCGCTTCGGCGGCACCCACCGCGCCGCGCGCCAGCGCCAGTCCGCCCCAGCTTCCCGCCAGCGCCGTAGAGCCGCAGAACACCGCCCAGGCGATAGCAAAGAAGGCATAGCCGATTTTAGTGCCTAACACGTCCAGCACGTAGCCGGCGACGGGCTGCATAACGGTATAGGCAGCGGAATAGGCCGCGATGATATAGGAATACTGTTGGGTGGAGATGTGTAACTCTTCCATCAGAGTCGGCGCAGCTGCCGCCACAGTGTTACGCGTCAGGTACCCCAGCACGGTGCCTAACGTCACCAGCGCGATCATGTACCAACGTAACCCTTTAATTTTACGCATGTAAACCTCATCGTTTGTTATATATCCGCAGCGGGTGCGGCTATCTTCCAGCCCAGTCACTGAGGCGAAGAAGGTGAAACGGAGGGTTCAGGAGAGGAAACCTCGTATGGCCCGAACCTTGCCATCAACTGTTGTGTCTAAATTCGGTGTCCATACCGGTAAATCCGACGTGATTGTTCGTCGGTAATGCATTCCGTCGGTTTATATGTTTCGACGGCAGCAAGATAACTTGTCATACAACTTCAAAAGTTGAGTGACGTCACAAAAGTGGGAAAGTTTGTGTGGGCATTCATTCTTGCGACAAAGGCCAGAGCTGGCGCGCTTTAGCGGGGATTTTACTCCTTTGATGGTACTTTTTTTGTCGTCGTTTATTGATCTAACTCACGAAAAATACTTCGGTCTGTAGAAATTGGTGTGATAACTTTGTCAGCATTATAGTCAATCATCTGATGGGCTCCTCCGGGGGCGAAGAGGACACGAAAATGACACCGTTTATGACCGAAGATTTCCTGCTTGATACTGAGTTTGCCCGCCGCCTGTACCACGATTACGCGAAAGACCAGCCGATTTTCGACTATCACTGCCACCTGCCGCCGCAGCAGATTGCCGAGAATTATCGCTTCAAAAATCTGTATGACATCTGGCTGAAAGGCGATCACTACAAGTGGCGCGCGATGCGCACCAACGGCGTAGCCGAGCGTCTGTGTACCGGCGACGCCTCCGATCGCGAGAAATTTGACGCCTGGGCGGCCACCGTACCGCATACCATCGGCAACCCGTTATACCACTGGACCCATCTTGAGCTGCGCCGCCCTTTTGGTATTACAGGTAAGGTGCTCTCGCCGGCAACGGCGGATGAAATCTGGAATCAGTGCAACGATCTGCTGGCGCAGGAGAGCTTCTCCGCTCGCGGCATCATGCAGCAGATGAACGTGAAAATGGTCGGCACCACCGACGATCCGGTCGATTCGCTGGAGCATCACGCCTCCGTCGCGAAAGACAGCTCATTCTCCGTCAAGGTGCTGCCGAGCTGGCGCCCGGACAAAGCGTTCAACATTGAGCAGGCAACTTTCAACGACTACATGGCGAAGCTGGGCGACGTGTCTGACACCGATATCCGCCGCTTTGCCGATCTCCAGTCCGCGCTGACCAAACGTCTGGATCACTTTGCCGCTCACGGCTGTAAAGTTTCTGACCACGCGCTGGACGTGGTGCTGTTCGCGGAAGCCAACGAAAGCGAACTGGATAGCATCCTGGCGCGCCGTCTGGCCGGTGAAGCTCTCAGCGAGCATGAAGTCGCGCAGTTCAAAACCGCGGTTCTGGTGTTCCTCGGCGCGGAATATGCCCGCCGCGGATGGGTACAGCAGTATCACATCGGCGCGCTGCGCAATAACAACCTGCGTCAGTTCAAGCTGTTAGGGCCGGATGTGGGTTTTGACTCCATCAACGACCGTCCGATGGCGGAAGAGCTGTCCAAACTGCTCAGCAAGCAGAACGAAGAAAACCTGCTGCCAAAAACCATCCTCTACTGCCTGAATCCGCGCGATAACGAAGTGCTGGGCACCATGATCGGCAACTTCCAGGGCGAAGGCATGCCGGGCAAGATGCAGTTCGGTTCCGGCTGGTGGTTTAACGATCAGAAAGACGGTATGGAACGTCAGATGACCCAACTGGCGCAGCTTGGCCTGCTGAGCCGCTTTGTCGGCATGCTGACCGATAGCCGCAGCTTCCTCTCCTACACCCGTCATGAATACTTCCGCCGCATCCTGTGCCAGATGATTGGCCGCTGGGTTGAAGCGGGAGAAGCCCCGGCGGACATTCAGCTGCTGGGCGAGATGGTGAAAAACATTTGCTTTAACAATGCGCGTGACTACTTCGCCATTGAACTGAACTAAGACCAGAGGTCGGTTGATATGCAATACATTAAAATCCATTCGCACGATAACGTCGCGGTAGCGTTGGCGGATATGGCGGCAGGCACGGTAGTCACCATTGACGGCGATACGGTCACGTTGGCTCAGGATATTGCGCGCGGGCATAAGTTTACGCTGCGCGGGATTGCGAAAGGAGACAACGTCATTAAGTATGGTCTGCCGATAGGACATGCGCTGGCGGATATTGCGCCGGGGGAACATATTCACTCCCACAATACGCGTACTAACCTGAGCGATTTCGACGCGTATAGCTATCAACCGGATCTTAGCGAGCCCGCCGTACAGCCGGCGGATCGCGACATCCAGATTTATCGTCGCGCTAACGGCGAAGTCGGGGTGCGCAACGAGCTGTGGATCCTGCCGACCGTCGGCTGCGTCAACGCCATGGCGCGCCAGATGCAGAACCGTTTTCTGAAGGAAACCAACGACGCGGAAGGTATCGACGGCGTTCACCTTTTCAGCCACACCTACGGCTGCTCGCAGCTCGGGGACGATCACATTAACACCCGCACTATGCTGCAAAACATGGTGCGTCACCCGAACGCCGGGGCGGTACTGGTGGTCGGTCTGGGCTGCGAAAACAATCAGGTCGACGCCTTCCGCGAAACGCTGGGTGAATTCGACCCTGAGCGCGTTCACTTTATGATCTGTCAGCACCAGGATGATGAAGTAGAAGCCGGGCTGGAGCATCTACGTCAGCTATATGACGTGATGCGCCATGACAAGCGCGAGCCGGGTAAGCTGAGCGAACTGAAGTTTGGTCTCGAGTGCGGCGGTTCAGACGGTCTGTCCGGCATCACCGCTAACCCGATGCTGGGCCGTTTCTCGGACTACCTGATTGCTAACGGCGGTACTACCGTGCTGACCGAAGTACCGGAAATGTTCGGCGCCGAACAGCTGCTGATGAGCCACTGTCGCGATGAAGAGACGTTTGGCAAGCTGGTGACGATGGTTAATGATTTCAAACAGTACTTTATCGCTCATGACCAGCCGATTTATGAGAACCCATCGCCGGGCAACAAAGCGGGCGGCATCACTACGCTTGAGGATAAGTCGCTGGGCTGTACGCAGAAAGCGGGCTCCAGCCAGGTGGTTGACGTCCTGCGCTACGGCGAGCGGCTGAAAGTGCACGGCCTTAACCTGCTGAGCGCGCCGGGCAACGATGCGGTAGCGACCAGCGCCCTAGCCGGCGCGGGCTGCCATATGGTGCTCTTCAGCACCGGACGCGGCACGCCATACGGCGGTTTCGTTCCGACGGTGAAAATTGCCACCAACAGCGAACTGGCGGCGAAGAAAAAGCACTGGATCGACTTCGATGCCGGTCAGCTGATTCACGGTAAAGCGATGCCGCAGCTGCTGGAGGAGTTCGTCGATACCATTGTGGACTTCGCTAACGGTAAGCAGACCTGTAATGAGCGGAATGATTTCCGCGAGCTGGCGATATTTAAAAGCGGCGTGACGTTGTAGACCTGATAAACAGGCACAGGTAATAGCGTGACACTCGTTTTTAAAAGCGGCGTTTCAGATAATGATGCGCCGTTTTGTTTTATAAGGACTTTTCATGACCGCGTATTGGCTTGCCCAGGGCGTCGGCGTTATCGCCTTTCTGATCGGGATTACGACTTTTTTCAACCGCGATGAGCGCCGCTTTAAGCTGCAGCTGGCTGTCTATAGCGCCACCATTGGCGTGCATTTCTTTTTAATGGGCGCGTGGCCGGCGGGAATGAGCGCCGAGCTGAATACCGTCCGCACCCTGGTCTCCATGCGTACCCGCAGGATGTGGGTGATGGCCCTGTTTATCGTACTCACGCTGGTACTGGGGCTGGCGAAGCTGCAGCATGCTATGGAGCTGCTGCCGATTATTGGCACGCTGGCCAGCACCTGGGCGCTCTTTCGCTGCTCGGGGTTAACCGTCCGCTGCGTCATGTGGTGCGCGACCGCCTGCTGGGTAATCCACAACTTCTGGCTGGGCTCGATCGGCGGCACCCTGATTGAAGGCAGCTTCCTGTTGATGAACGGTATGAACATCATCCGTTTCCGGCGGATGCAAAAGCGGGGAATCGACCCGTTTAAAGTCGAAAAGGCGGTACAGGGAGAGACCCCCTCCGCGCGTTAGCGGAGGGGGAAGGAATCAGTTGCTCAGGGCGTTTTTGGCAATCTGTTCGTCTTCGGCGATACAGGCGGCGGCGGTAAACAGAACGTCGGTGGAGGAGTTCAGCGCGGTTTCGCAGGAGTCCTGCAATACGCCGATAATAAAGCCCACGGCGACCACCTGCATGGCCACATCGTTCGGAATGCCGAACATGTTACAGGCCAGCGGGATCAGCAGCAGCGAACCGCCCGCCACGCCGGAAGCGCCGCAGGCGCACAGCGAAGCGACGACGCTCAACAGCAGCGCGGTCGGCAGATCTACCGGAACATTCAGCGTATGCACGGCCGCCAGGGTGAGTACCGTAATGGTAATCGCCGCGCCGGCCATGTTGATGGTGGCGCCCAGCGGAATGGAAACCGAGTAGGTATCGCGGTCCAGGTTCAGCTTTTCACTCAGCGCCATATTCACCGGGATATTGGCGGCGGAGCTACGGGTGAAGAAGGCGTAAACGCCGCTTTCCCGCAGGCAGAGCAGCACCAGCGGGTAGGGGTTACGGCGGATTTTCCAGAACACCAGCAGCGGGTTAATCACCAGCGCCACCAGCAGCATGCAGCCAACCAGTACCAGCAGCAGTTGGGCATAACCCCAGAGGGTCTCAAAACCGGTGGTCGCCAGCGTCGAGGCGACGAGGCCGAAGATGCCCAGCGGCGCGAAGCGAATCACCACTTTAACGATAAAGGTCACCGCGTGAGAAACGTCATTAATCAGGTTTTTGGTGGTTTCATTACCGTGGCGCAGCGCGAATCCTAAACCGACGGCCCACACCAGAATCCCGATATAGTTGGCGTTCAGCAGCGCGTCTATCGGGTTGGAAACCATGCTCATCAGCAGCCCGCGCAGGACTTCGACGATACCCGATGGCGGAGTGATGCTCTCTGCCGCGGCGTTCAGGTGCAGCGTAGACGGGAAGATAAAGCTAAACACTACCGCGGTTAACGCGGCGGCGAATGTCCCCAGCAGATAGAGGAACAGGATCGGGCGAATACTGGTTTTTTGCCCCTGCTGGTGGTTGGCGATGGAGGCCATGACCAGCATCAGCACCAGCACCGGCGCTACCGCTTTCAGCGCGCCGACAAACAGCGTGCCCAGCAGCCCAACCGCCACGGCGGCCGGTTTTGAGACCGTCGCCAGCAGTACGCCGAGCACCAGACCGATTAAAATTTGTTTGACTAGGCTACCCTGAGCCAGCCGCCGCAGCAGGGTCGAGCGGGGTGATTGTGTTGCCATGCTTCATTCCTTCCAGTGATGTTGCTGTCCGTCCCGGCGACGTATTATTGGTCACGTTTATGTCCGGATGTAAATAAATGTTTGCCTGGTTGAGTATACGGAAAGAACGCTATTGGGGAAGGGTAAAATGCTGTTACCTGCGCTGAGATCTTATTTTTTAACTGTATATTAACTATTTTGTGACATGAGTAAGAATAATACGCGGAGAAAGTTGCTGGCCGGATGAAAAGGGTCTTCACCCGGCCGTTCAGGCCTTACTGCAGCTGCTTTTTCTTATCGTGCTGCTTATTAACCCAGGCATTGATAAGCAGCGTCAACGTCAGAATTCCGCCAACCACGCCCAGCGAAATGCCGATGGGAATATGGTAAAAATCGACGATCAGCATTTTGATGCCGATAAATACCAGAATCACCGACAGGCCATACTTCAGCATTGAGAAGCGCTCCGCGACGCCCGCCAGCAGGAAATACATGGCGCGCAGGCCGAGAATCGCGAACAGGTTCGAGGTCAGCACGATAAACGGATCGGTGGTCACGGCGAAGATGGCGGGAATACTGTCCACGGCAAAGATAACGTCGCTCAGCTCAACCAGGATCAGCACCAGCAGCAGCGGCGTCGCGTAGAGCACGCCGTTTTGGCGGGTAAAGAAGCGCTCACCCTCGATTTTATCCGTCATGCGCAGATGATTACGGATCCAGCGCACCAGCGGTTTGTCGCCGATGCCGGAATCATCCTCTTTCGCCAGCGCCATCTTCACGCCGGTAAACAGCAGGAACGCGCCGAAGACGTAGAGCAGCCACTCGAACTGGGAAATCAGCCAACTGCCGGCGAAGATCATGATCGTTCGCAGTACGATCGCGCCCAGTACGCCGTAAACCAGCACTCTGCGCTGTAGCGCAGGCGGAACGGCAAAGTAGCTGAACAGCATCAGCCAGACGAAGACGTTATCCACCGCCAGCGCTTTCTCGATCAGATAGCCGGTGAGGAACGCCAGCGCTTGCGGGTCGGCCACGGCGCGACCTTCGGTCTGCACCAGATACCACCAGAAAGCGGCGTTAAACAACAGCGAGAGGGTAACCCAGAGAATGGACCAGCCAGCGGCCTGCCTCATGGTCATGCTATGCGCACCACGCCGTCCCTGCAGCAGCAGATCGATAGCCAACATGATGACCACGACCACTGCGAATCCGCCCCATAACAACGGTGTGCCGACAGTATTCATTACGATATTCCTTACATAAAAACAAAACGGCTGACGTCGGAAGACGGCAGCCGCTGCGCTTTTATGCATAGACCTCGCCTTCCGGCAAGGTCTCACTTACAACAAGAATCTGTTGCCCGGCGACCGGATGCGGTTTTTCACGCATCGTAATGACGATCGGCCGGCAAGGAAGTTACTCCCCTTTGCGCGTAACAAAGTATTACAGGTTATAAATGGCGTCAATGGAGGCCGACGGACCATTTACACAGCTTTACGCCACGGGTTGACTATCCGCCGGGAAGACCACGCCGGTCTGGCGACGAATTTCGCTCAGCAGCTTCGCCGTGATGCGGCTCACTTCCAGACCCGGATGAGCCACCTCGTTGGCTTCGACCAGACGAGCGAACTCCTCCGCTTCATACAGCATAGTATTGATATGCTGCGGCTGGGTGAGATCCTGAGATTTGCCGCCGCGCGGCACGAAGCAGACTTTCTGGCATTCGGAGATTTTTTCGATCACCAGCGCGCCGGCTTCACCCTGGATTTCGCTCGGGATGGCGGAATCGCTTACCTTCGAGTGGTGCAGGGTGACATCAAAATCACCGTAGCTCAGAACGACCGTGCCCTGACCATCGACGCCGCTTTCCAGCAGGCTGGCGCTGGCGTGCACCGCGCGAGGCTCGCCCCACAGAGCCACCGCGGAGGCCAGGCAGTAAAAGCCGATGTCCATGATCGAGCCGTTAGAGAAGGCCGGATTGAAAGTATTGGGATTTTCGCCATCGAGATAGCGCTGATAGCGGGAAGAGTACTGGCAGTAGTTAATAAAGGCTTTGCGCAGCTTGCCGATCTTGTCAAACGACTGTTTAAGCAGCAGGAAGTTTGGCAGGCTGGCGGTTTTGAACGCTTCGAAGAGGACCACGTTATTTTCCCGCGCCGTTTTCATCGCGGCTTCGACTTCCTGCAGGTTCGAGGCCAGCGGTTTTTCGCAAATGACGTGCTTTTTATGGCGTAGAAACAGGCGGGTTTGCGGAAAGTGCAGCGAGTTAGGGCTGGCGATATAGACCGCGTCAACGTCAGGGCTCTGCGCTAAATCTTCCAGCGAAGTAAACAGGTGTTCGACGGGATAATCGCTGGCGAAGGCCTGAGCTTGCTCAAGGCTGCGGGAGTAGATGGCGGTGAGTTTATATTTGCCGGTTTCATGGGCGGCATCGACAAACTGCTTGGTTATCCAGTTTGTGCCAACAACTGCGAAACGTATCATAAACGTTGACGAACTCCGTAAAAGGGACCTTTCGTCACTGTAGCACGCCATCATGACAAAACCAGTGCGCTATGGCGCAGAACGCTCTAACGAAAGCTGGGTCAGCCACAGGCGGGTATCAAACTCCAGCTGATGGTACTGCGGCTCCATATGGCAGCACAGCTGATAGAACGCCTTGTTGTGCTCTTTTTCCTTCAGGTGCGCCAGCTCGTGCACCACGATCATCCGCAGAAAATCCTCCGGCGCATCGCGAAAGACGGTGGCGACGCGAATTTCGGCTTTAGCCTTCAGCTTGCCACCCTGAACGCGGGAGATGGCGGTATGCAGGCCGAGCGCGTTGTTGAGCACGTGGATCTTGTTGTCGTACATCACCTTGTTGATCGGCGCCGCGCCGCGCAGATAGCGTGACTTCAGATCCTGGGTGTACTGATACAGCGCTTTATCGTTGTTGATATCGTGACCCTGCGGATAGCGCTTTTTCAGCACTTCGCCGAGACGGTTCTGTTTGATTAACGCGGTGACCTGCGCCAGCAGGGATTCAGGGTAGCCCTGGAGATAGGTTAAAGTGCTCATGCGGCCTGTTTGGGTCATTCAGCGACAACAGCCGGGGATTCTAGCACCCCGCGCGGGCAGGATGCCAGAAGGCAGCGTTACTCGATTATCGCGTCTTCTACCGCCCGGTAGCTAAAGAAGTCAAACAGCGCCTCTTTACGATGCAGCATGCTATCCACGCAGGCCATGCCGACAAACGCGCCGGTAAACTCGCCGTAGCGGCTATATTCATCGGAAAAACGTGAGGTGTCGTAGACCGCGCCGATGTGTTGGTATTTTTCGCCATCGACGGACCACGAGCACCGTATCTCCCGGCCGTTAATAGCCATCGCCAGATAGACTTCCCCCGTCGCAAGGAGGATTTTCTGCGGGTCGTCGTGACGCTCGCCGTTATCCATATAAATGATGGCCAGCTGCGCTGCGCCGGAAGCTTCATCCCAGGTTTTATGCAAAAACAGATAGTTCATGTTGTCGTAGTAGAGCACCAGGCCAGCGCTGTGCTGATAAATCTCCGGGCTGAAATCCATCTTCGTGACGATAGTGGCGTATACCGAGGTGAGCTTTTTCGCCAGCAGGCTAACTTTATTCAGCGAGCTCAGCGACTCCTGACCGCGTAAGGCAAGGTAGCCCGCTTTACGTTCAAGGCTGGTAAAGCGCTGAAAGCGGATCCGCGGCGCATAGAAGGCGTTATCCAGCGTTTGCCCATCAAAATCATCCCTGTCTGGTTTAGCCGGAAACGGCTGAGAAGGCAGATTCGACTCTTCCACCTGGTGCTGAGCGAGGTTTCCCCCGGCCGCCAGCCGCAGCCAGCCATCATCGCTCCATATCATCTTTTGTATCGCCGTCTCGCGGCCTAGCGGGCAGCGCAGCTCCTGGCGGAAGGGTCTGCTGCAAAGGTGGGTTAACCAGACTTCGCCCGTCGGGGTCTCGACGTAGCTGCCGTGCCCGGCTTTTTGCAGATAGGTTTGCGGATTGAAGTAGTGTGGTTTGAGATGGCCTGCGTCGTGGCGCTCGTTAAAATTCTCCGGCCAGGCGGTGACGATGGGGTTTTGCGGATCGCCTTCATAGGGGCCGGCGACCTGCATTGCGCGCGCCATGGTGACCGCATGGCCGTAGCCGGTGCCGCCTTCGGCGACCATCAGGTAGTAATAATCGCCGCGGCGCGTCAAATGCGGTGCTTCAATACAGCCGCGATCGGTACCGCCGCGCCAGATTCGCTGCGGATAGCCGACAACGCGTTGCCTTTGCGGCGAATACTCCACCAGGCAAATGGCGCCCGGTTTTTCGTAACCTTCGCGGGTTTCCCACTCCAGTGAAACGATCCATTTTTTACCGTCGCTGTCGTGCAGGATAGAAGCATCGAACCCGGCAGAGTGGAGATAAACCGGCTCACTCCACGGGCCGGTGATTTCACTGGCGGTAATAAGATAGTTATCTACATCGAAATATCGCGAATTCATGGAATTCATCACGCCATAAATAACGTAGAATAAATTTTCCTCTTCACACCAGGTCAGGCTCGGTGCCCAAATACCTTTGGCGGAGGGCAGCTTTTTTAAATCCGGATTATTATCATCGGTAAGAACGTGGGTGAGTAATTGCCAATGTTTAAGATCTCTCGAATGGTAAATCGGCAGGCCGGGAAACCATTCAAAGGAAGAGACCGCTACATAATAATCATCGCCGCGCCGACATATACTGGGGTCAGGATTAAAACCTCTAAACACAGGATTCTGAATCATCGTATTTACCCTTAATGCGCAAAATATAGCGATAATTGTAAATAGACGACAGCCCAGGAGATATATAGATTGTTTCTGTTTATATAATAAACGTCTACTTATCCGGTGATGTTGCTCACAAAAAAGAGTTATTTGTCCGCCCGACTGCCCACGGCAGCAGTACTTCTGACTTTGTGCCGGAAAGATTGCGGGGTATCGTTCATCATCTCTTTAAACTTGAGGCAGAAGTAGGCGCTGTCGGTGAAGCCGGCGCTTTGCGAGATATCGCTGATCTTCAGGTCGGTATTGGTCAGCAGGTTGATAGCGATATTGAGTTTGCGCAGCAGCATAAATTTCTTGAAGCTGATTCCAAAGGCGGATTTAAAGGTGCGGGAAAACCAGGATTTTGACCACCGGCAGCGGCAGGCGGCTTCTTCGGTCGTCATTTCAAAATTTTCATTTTCATCAATGGATTGAAGCAGTTCAATAAGCTCGCTGAGGTAGCGATGGTTGGTTCGTTCGGTAATGGGGACAGAATCTTTAAGGCTATTAAAAGCATGCAGCAGCACGCTTTGCATCAGGGAGCGAAACAGCGAATCGGAGAAGTCGCTGAACTCACCGCACCAGCTTAGCAGCAGCTCCAGGCGCTCGGCTTCCTCGCCGGAAAGGTAAGCGACCGCGCCGCAGTGGGCGGCGGGGAGCGACAGGTCGTATCCCTCGAGCCACTCTTTTTCGAATTGCATAAGATAACGCTTGTGGCTGGCGGCGGCCGGGAGCGTCATTTCATGGATCACTAAGGCGGGGACGAAAATCAGGGTATTGTTTTTTACCGTAAATTTCTCATCACCAATCGAATAGCTGCCCTCTGACTCTCTGAACCACATCAGCTCGTCCATCATATGAAAATGAGGGACTACGTTTATGCCGTTGAAATCATTTATGTTATCTACCCGCAGGGTAAATAGCTCACCGGCGCCCACGGGGATCTTTTCGAAAACGGGAGATTCGTCACTCATCGAGTACACTCTTCTTATATTTAACAGGATGATTTATACATAATCGGTAAGCCCTAAGCAATAACGTACAGAGGACAAATATTAACGATCTTCTGGCGGAGGCGCGATGAACACTGTCCGTATCAGTATTAAAGAAAAATTTAGCTATGGGTTAGGGGATACCGGCTGTAATTTAGTCTGGCAAACGGTCATGCTGTTTATGGCTTGGTTTTATACCGACGTATTTGGTTTAAGTCCGGCGCATATGGGGACCATGTTTCTGGCGGTAAGGGTATTAGACGCGGTGACCGATGTATTAATGGGGGCGGTGGCGGATCGTACCCGGACTAAATATGGGCAATTCCGTCCCTATATTTTATGGTTCGCGATTCCTTTTGGCGTACTTTGCTGCTTAACGTTTTATACGCCGGATTTTGGCTATACCGGCAAGCTAATTTATGCCTATGTTTCTTATACCTTATTATCACTGGTCTATACGGCGATTAACGTTCCGTATTGCGCGATGATCAATAATATCTCTAACGATTCCCGCGAGCGCGTTTCGCTTCAGTCCTGGCGCTTTGCGCTCAGTACGCTTGGCGGTCTGATTGTCTCGCTCACCGCGCTGCCGCTGGTGGCCTGGCTGGGCCAGGGTAACGTGCAAAACGGCTATTTTTACACCATGATTGTGATGGGGTGCCTAAGCATCATCCTGTTCTTTATCTGCTTCGGCCTGACGAAAGAGCGCTACACCACGGATATCGCGGTCAATAACCAAAGCAGCATTCTTGATGATCTGAAAACCCTGATCGCCAACAAGGACTGGCGCATTCTGTTCGCGCTCAACGTCGTTAACCTGATTGCGGTGCTGTTTAAAGGCGGGACCACGCTCTATTACGTCAATAACATTATGGGGCGGGCGGATCTGGGCAGCCTGCTGCTGACCACCACCCTGGCTTCCGGCGTGCTGGGGGCGATGCTCTCTCCGTTTATCTTTAAAAATATTGATAAAGTGAGAGGGTTTAAAATCTCGATGGCCATCGAGGCGGCGCTGCTGATAGGCATGTACTTCGTCCCGGCGGGGAACGTGGCCGCTATCTTTGCGCTGGTGATTATCATCAATATTATTCAGCTGGCCGCTACGCCGCTGCAGTGGAGCATGCTGTCCGATATTATCGATGCGGAAGAAAAACGCAGCGGTAAAAAGCTCAGCGGGATCGTTTTTTCAACAAACCTGTTTGCCATCAAGCTGGGGATCGCCATCGGCGGCGCGCTGGTGGGCTATATGCTGGCATGGGGCGATTACGTTGGCGGCGCAGCGCAGCAAACCGACTCCGCGCTGCAGATGATCAAGCTGCTGTTCACCGTCTTCCCCGGCGTGCTGGTGGCGCTGCTGGTGGTCATCATGAGCAAGTACAGCCTGGACGATAAGCGCCTGTCACGCCTGGCGCAGGACGACCTCCCGGCGTGACGGACTGTGGCCCGGAAGAAGGAGATAATCGGCGCATCTCTATTCTACTGGGCGAAGTTTGCGTATAAACTCGCGGGTTTTAGTGTTCCGGAGGCACAGAGGCGATGAGCCAGGTAGAGTTAAACGGTGAGTTATTCACATTAGAGCGGTTCCCGCCAAATGCTGAAGAGGAAGCGCTTCAGGCGTGGGAAGCGGCGGATGAATATCTGCTGCAACAGGTGAATGACGTCGACGGCCTGACGCTCATTTTCAATGACAGCTTCGGCGCGCTGGGCTGTGCGCTCGCGGAACGCAACCCGGTCAGCATCAACGATTCCTACATATCTGAGCTGGCGACCCGCTACAACCTGCGGATGAACGGTATTGATGAAGAGAGCGTACGTTTTCAGGATCCCCTGAGCGAACTGCCTGCGGCACCGGCGCTGGTGCTCATTAAGGTGCCGAAACAGCTGGCGCTGCTGGAGCAGCAGCTGCGCGCTCTGCGCGAAGTTGTCACGCCGGAAACCCGCATTGTTGCCGCCGCGAAAGCGCGGGATGTCCACAATTCCACCCTGGCGCTGTTTGAGAAGATCCTCGGCACCACCACCACATCGCTGGCATGGAAAAAGGCGCGGCTGATTTTCTGTACCTTTACCGCGCCTGAGGTGGCCGATGCGCCGCAGACCTATAGCTGGCAACTGGACGGTACGCCGTGGACGATCCACAACCACGCCAACGTGTTCGCCCGCAGCGGCCTGGATATTGGCGCGCGCTTCTTCCTGGAACATCTGCCGGCAAATATTGAAGGCGAGATCGCCGATCTCGGCTGCGGCAACGGCGTGATTGGCCTGAAAGCGCTGGCCTTAAACCCGGACGCCCGGGTGATGTTCACCGATGAGTCCTATATGGCGGTGGCCTCCAGCCGGCTGAACGTTGAAACCAACCTGCCGGATGACATCGAGCGCTGCGAGTTTGTGGTGAATAACGCGTTGTCCGATATTGAGCCGGACCGTTTCGCCGCGATCCTCTGTAACCCGCCGTTCCACCAGCAGCATGCGATCACCGATCATATTGCCTGGCAGATGTTTAACGACGCCCGCCGCAGCCTGAAGTACGGCGGCGAATTGTACGTTGTCGGCAACCGCCACCTCGATTATTTCCGCAAGCTGAAGCGCGCGTTCGGTAACTGCACGACGATCGCCACCAATAATAAATTTGTGGTGTTGAAAGCGACAAAGGTGCGCAAGCAGCGCTAAGCCTTATCGGCTTCCCCGGTTTCCCCGGCTTGCGGCTGACGCCTTAGCCGGGCTACCGGTCGGGTTTTCTTTCCCTAAATTGATAGCGCCAGCCGGGTGCCCTGGGCGATTGCCCGTCGGGCGTCCAGCTCCATCGCCACGTCGCAGCCGCCAATCAAATGCACCGTTTTACCTGCCGCCTGTAGCGGATCGGCCAGCTCGCGGCGGGGATCCTGACCGGCGCAGATAATCACATGATCAACGTTAAGCACCTGAGATTCGCCGCCGATCGTCACATGTAAGCCGGCATCATCGATCCCTTGATAGCTGACGCCGGGGATCATTTTGACGCCGCGGGCCAGCAGGGTGGCGCGGTGGATCCAGCCGGTGGTTTTCCCCAGCCCGTCGCCGGGCTTGCTGGCTTTGCGCTGGAGCATCACTATCTGGCGCGGACTTTTCGCTAATTGTATCCCTTCCGGGCGCAGCCCGCCCGCGGTCTGCAGGGTGGTATCAATCCCCCATTCGGCGCAGAACTCGCCGATATTCTGGCTGGTGGCGATACCAGACTGGCTGAGGTACATGGCGGTATCAAAGCCGATCCCGCCGCAGCCGATAATCGCCACCTTCTCGCCGACCGGCGCTTTATCGCGCAGGACATCGAGATAGCTCAGCACCTTAGGATGTTCGATTCCCTCGATATTCGGCATCCGCGGGGCGATCCCGGTGGCGAGGATGACCTCATCAAATGCCAGCAGATCGTCCGCGGTCGCCAGAGTTTCCAGCCGCAGCGCGACGCCGGTAAGATCCAGCATTCGGCGGTAATAGCGCAGGGTTTCGTAGAACTCCTCTTTGCCGGGGATCTGTTTGGCGATATTAAACTGGCCGCCAATCTCGCGGTGACCATCAAACAGGGTAACCTGATGCCCGCGCGAGGCGGCGTTAACGGCAAAGGCCAGCCCGGCAGGACCGGCGCCGACTACCGCCAACCGCTTCGGTGTGGTCGCAGGCGCTATCGGCATCAGGGTTTCATGGCAGGCGCGCGGATTGACCAGGCACGAAGTGACTTTACCGGCGAAGATCCGATCAAGACAGGCCTGATTACAGCCGATGCAGGTATTGATCTCATCCGCCCGTCCGCTCTGCGCTTTAGAGAGAAATTCGCTATCGGCGAGAAAAGGGCGGGCCATCGAGACCATGTCGGCGTCTCCGCGGGCCAGGATCGCTTCCGCCACGGCGGGATCGTTAATCCGGTTGGTGGTGACCAGCGGGATCGACACCGCGCCCTTCAGCTTGCGGGTGACCCAGCTAAACGCGCCGCGCGGTACCGGGGTGGCGATGGTGGGAATGCGCGCCTCGTGCCAGCCGATACCGGTATTGATAATCGTTGCCCCGGCGGCCTCAATGGCTTTTGCCAGCTCGGTGACTTCCGCCAGGGTGCTGCCGCCGCTGACCAGATCGAGCATCGACAAGCGGTAGATAATAATAAAGTCGCTGCCTGCGCGTTCCCGCACGGCTCTGACCACCTCGATGGCAAAACGCATGCGTCGGGCGTAGTCGCCACCCCACCGGTCGTCGCGCAGGTTGGTGCGCGCGGCAAGGAATTCGTTAATCAGATAGCCTTCCGAACCCATTACTTCGACGCCGTCGTACCCGGCTTCCCGTGCCAGTTGGGCGCAGCGGGCAAAATCATCGATCAGTTGCAGGATCTCTTCGTGGCTCAGCGCGTGAGGCGTAAAGGGGTTGATCGGCGCCTGCAGCGCGGAAGGAGCCACCAGCTTCGGCTGGTAGCTGTAGCGCCCGGTATGCAGGATCTGCAGCGCAATCTTACCGCCCTCCTCGTGTACCGCATCGGTAATATGGCGATGGTGGGAGAGATGGCTGGCGTCGTTCAGCACCGCGCCGCCCGCCATGGTGACGCCGGAAGGGGCGGGGGCAATTCCGCCGGTGACGATCAGCGCCACCCCGTGGCGGGCGCGCTCGGCGTAAAAAGCCGCCAGCCGCTGCGCGCCGTCCGGGAGCTCCTCCAGGCCAGTATGCATCGAGCCCATCAACACGCGGTTTTTGAGCGTTGTGAACCCCAGGTCAAGCGGGGCGAAAAGCGACGGGTAGCGGCTCATAATTTCTTCCAGTGTAAAATTATTGTTATGTGGTCGGATGAGTTACTAATTTAGCCGTCGCGGGCAAAAAGGGAAAAGGGGAGTGCGGCGATTGTGATGGGATTCAAAGAACGGCGAAAGGTTCCCCTTCCTCCTCTCCCACAGGAAGAGGAGGAAGGGCGGAATGGCGCCGGTGGCCAGATAAGTCCGGACTGTTCTCCTCTTCTTTTGGGGAGAGGGTTAGGGCGAGGGGACAACAGGAGCACGGCGCGCCAGCCCCGGCGCCTGCCACATTGAGGTCGTTAATCCGCTATCCACCAGACCGAGCTGCTCGGCGTACACCGACTGCCATTTGGCCATCATCTCCTGATACAGCTCGCGGTGCGCCGGATTGGGCGTAAATTCCCGATGCCAGTTCACCAGCTTCTCGCCGGTCGCCGCCATATCGCTGTACAACCCGGCGCCAGCCCCGGCAGCGATCGCGCAGCCCAGCGCCGTCGCCTCGCGCACCTCCGGCACCCGTACCGGCAGGCCGGTGACGTCGCTGAGGATCTGGCTCCACAGCGCCCCTTTCGAGCCGCCGCCGGCGAAAACCAGGCCGTCAAACTGCACGCCGGAAAACTGCGAAATCTGCGCCAGATTACAGGCGGAGACAATCGCCGCGTTCTCTTCCAGCGCCCGGAATAGCGTGGCCTTATTGCATTTTTCCGGGTCGATGGAGAGGTTAATAAACGACGGCGCGGCGTGGTACCACTGCTTAAAGTGCATGGCGTCAGAGAAGATCGGCATCACCCCGTGGGAACCCGCCGGCACGCGGCTGGCCATCTCTTCCAGCAGGCTGTAGGCGTCGACGCCGAGGCGTTCGGCAATCAGCTTCTCCTCCGCGCAGAAGGCATCGCGGAACCAGCGCATGGTCAGGCCGGTGAAGAAGCTGATGGACTCCGCCTGCGCCATACCGGGAATGACGTGCGGGTTAACGCGAATATTCATCTCCGGATCGGTGCGCACTTCCGGCAGGTTGACCACCTGCTGCCAGAAGGTGCCGCCGAGCACCGCCGTCTGCCCGGCGCGCACCACGCCGAGTCCCAGGCAGCCGAGCTGGACGTCGCCGCCGCCCATCACCACCGGCGTTCCCGCCCGCAAACCGCTCTGCGCCGCCGCCGCGTCGGTGACTGCGCCGAGTACGGTGCCGGTCTCTTTTACCGGCGAGAGAATATCGGCCCGCAGTCCGGCCATATCCAGCAGCGCCGGACGCCAGTCGCGGCTGAACAGGTCGAGCATGCCGGTGGTCCCGGCGTTAGAGGGGTCGACCGCCAGCTCGCCGGAAAGCTTCGCCGCCAGCCAGTCGCTGATCATGGTGATGGTCGCCGCGCTGCGGTAAATATCCGGGCGATGATGGGCCAGCCACAGCAGGCGCGGCATGGCGCTTAGCGCCAGGGTCTGCCCCGACACGCCGTACACTTCCGATTCAAAACGGTCGTCGTGGATCTCTTTGAGCTCTGCCACCTCGCGGCTGGCGCGGGCGTCAACGTTGGCGCAGGCCCAGATGGCCTCGCCGTTGCGGTCGTAAAGCACGATGCCTTCGCGCATGGAGCAGCAGGCGACGGACTGAATATCCGCCGCAGAGAGATGGGCGGCGGCCAGCGCCTGACGGATACACTGGCAGGCCAGCTGCCAGTTGGTGGTGAGATCGAATTCCATCGAGCCGGGGACATTGTCCACGCTCAGGTGTTTCCATTCGGCCTGGCCGACCGCAATCTGGCGGCCGTTGAGATCGAAAATCACCGCCCGGATGCTGCCGGTCCCGGCATCTAACGCTAACAGGTAACTCATGACATGCGCCTCGCTCGTGTTGCGCGGCGCAAGGCCGTTATGAGGCCAGCGTAAGCACCGCGCGTGCTGTTGTCTCTTCCGTTACCAGGCCATTAATCCGCTTGCCGATCAGGGCCGCGTAAATCGCCTGCGCTTTTTCTTCTCCCCCGGCGACGCCAACGATGGTTGGCAGCTGCGCCAGTTCATCAAGGGTGACGCCGAGCAGTTCCCGATGGATCTCCAGCCCTTCGACCGGTTTGCCGTCGGCCTGCAGGAAATAACCTAAAATGTCGCCTACCGCGCCTTTGCGGGCGTACATCAGTTGTTCACCCTCGCTGATATAGCCGGAGCGCAGGATGGTGGCGTCGCGGCGCTGATCGATGGCGCCGATGCCCACCACCGCCGCATCCGCCGCCGTGGCGGCGAGGATCACGTCGCGTACGCTCGCTTCCCGGCGCAGTATCTCCGCCACATCTGCCGATGAGACCCTGAGCGGCGCGGGGATCATGCTGACGCTACAGGCGGCATCCAGCTGGCCAATGCCGGTCATATACGGGCCCACGCCGCCGGAAAGCGTCACCAGCCGAACCTGCTGGGAGCCGATAAACCCGCTCAGGTGCTGCAGGCAGCTCATGGTCGCCTCGCCAAAGCCCACCGCCAGCAGCTGTCCCGGCTCCAGCACGCCCATTAACGATTGCGCCGCGCCAATCCCCAGGCGGGTGTTCATCGGGGGCGTATTCAGCGCCGGCAGCACGCGGGCGATTTTCAGGCCGAAGCGCTGCTGAAGTTCGGTTTCCAGCGCCAGGCAGCCTTCATAGCGCGAGTTAATCTGGACGCGGATCACCCCCGACTGGCGGCCCTTCTCCAGCAGGCGGGAGATCTTTAACCGCGGCAGTCCTAAACGCTCGCCGATGTCGTTCTGCGTCAGGCCGTCGTGGTAGTAACACCACGCCACCCGCGCCACCAGCTCCTCCTCGGCTAACGCCAGCCCGGCGTAGCGGCTCTCTTCCGTAATGCGTTTTTCGCTCATAAAGTGAACTCTTATAAAAATTTAGATCATATGTTCGTTGTTGCGCGGTCGGAAAATGTGAGCCGACTGGCAAAACCGATCTTTCGTTGTTCGCTGGTTTTATTCAAACGATCGAAAGCATAAAACTGTGATCGCTGCACGGTTGTAAATATAGTTCACCGTCTACGCTTTTGAACATTATTAATTTAAAAAATCTTTTGTTCAAAACGAGGCGCGATGATGAAGCCACTGCTTGAAGCTCGCCAAATCTGCAAACAGTTCTCCGGCGTCACCGTGCTGAAGCAGATTGATTTCACGCTGCTTTCCGGCCAGGTACACGCGCTGATGGGCGGCAACGGCGCCGGGAAATCGACGCTGATGAAGATTATCGCCGGCGTGGAAACGCCCGACAGCGGTGAGCTTGTCTTCGGCGAACGCGCGTTTGCGCGCCTCACTCCCGCCCAGGCCCATCAGCAGGGCGTGTATCTGGTGCCGCAGGAACCGATGTTATTCCCCAATCTGACGGTGCGGGAAAATATTCTTTTTCGTCTGCCGAAGCGGGCGGATAACGAGACCCGCCTGCGGGAAAAGCTTCAACAGCTTAACTGCCAGCTCAACCTTGAGGTGGCGGCCAGCACTCTGGAAGTGGCCGATCAGCAAATGGTGGAGATCCTGCGCGGGCTGATGCGCGACGCGCAGATCCTGATCCTCGATGAGCCCACCGCCTCATTAACGCCGGGGGAAACCGAACGCCTGTTCCGTCAGATCCGCTCTTTACAGGCCCTCGGCGTCGGGATCGTGTTTATCTCGCACAAACTGCCGGAGATCCGCCAGGTCGCCAGCCACGTTTCGGTGATGCGCGACGGCGCGGTGGTGCTGAGCGGGGAAACCGCGCAGTACGGCGACAATCAGCTGATCGGCGCGATGACGCCCGTCAGTCGCGATCGAGCCCTGAGCGACACGCAAAAGCTGTGGCTGGCGCTGCCGGGCAATCGCCGCACCCAGGCGCAGGATTTCCCGGTGCTGCGGGTAGAAGATTTGACCGGGGAAGGTTTTATCGATCTCAACCTCGAGATCCGCGCCGGGGAGATCGTCGGCCTCGCCGGGCTGGTGGGATCCGGGCGTACCGAATTCGCCGAAACGCTCTACGGTCTGCGCCCGGTCCGCGCCGGGCGGGTGTGGCTGGAGAACCGCGATATCAGCCGCGATAGCACGCGCGCCAGGCTGGCCAGCGGGCTGGTCTATTTGCCGGAGGACAGGCAGGTTTCCGGATTGTTTCTCGATGCGCCGGTGCGCTGGAACACGGTGATGTTTAACCAGCCGTCGCTGTGGCAGCAGAACCGGCGCGAAGCGGCGGTGGTGGAGCGCTATCACCGGGCGCTGGGGATCAAAATGGCCGATGGCGATCGCCCGGTGCGTACGCTCTCCGGCGGCAATCAGCAGAAGGTGCTGTTGGCGCGTTGCCTGGAGGCTAACCCGCTGCTGCTGATCGTTGATGAGCCCACGCGCGGCGTGGACGTTTCCGCCCGCGCCGATATCTATCAGCTGCTGAAAAGCGTCGCCGCGCAGAACGTGGCGGTGCTGATGATCTCCAGCGATCTCGATGAGTTCGTCGGCCTGGCCGACCGGGTACTGGTGATGCATCAGGGCAGGCAGAGCGGCGAGCTGGCGCAGCAGGCGGTCAGCGTTGACCGGATGATGACCCTGGCCTTCGGAGGGCAGGCATGAAAACGTTACTGAAAAATCGCGAACTGAGCGCCTTTCTCGCCATCGTGGTGCTGTTTGCCGGGCTGGTGGCGCTCAACCCGGCCTATTTCAGCTTACAAACCCTGGGCATGATTTTCGCCAGCTCGCAAATCCTTTGCCTGCTGGCGCTGGGGGCGACCCTGGTGATGCTGACCCGCAATATCGACGTTTCGGTGGGTTCCACCGTCGGCCTGAGCGCTATCGCGGTGGGCGTGGCGCTCAATAGCGGCTATGGCCTGATGACCGCCATCGCCTTCGCGCTGGCGATCGGCGCGCTGGCCGGCGCCTTTAACGGCCTGCTGGTGGTGGGGCTACGTATCCCGGCGATTGTCGCCACCCTCGGCACTCTCGGGCTTTATCGCGGAGTGATGCTGCTGTGGACCGGCGGTAAGTGGATTGAAGGCTTGCCGAACAGCCTGAAAGCGCTGTCGGAACCGGCGTTCATCGGCATTTCGCCGCTGGGCTGGCTGGTGCTGGCGCTGCTGCTGGCGGGCGGCGGGATACTGTCGCGCACCGCCTTTGGCCGCGATTTTTACGCCGTCGGCGATAACCTCGCCGCTGCCCGCAAGCTTGGGGTGGCGGTGAACCGCACGCGGATGCTGGCATTCACCCTTAACGGCATGCTGGCCGCCTGCGCCGGCATTGTGTTCGCCGCGCAGATCGGCTTTGTGCCCAATCAGACCGGCAGCGGCCTGGAGATGAAGGCCATCGCCGCCTGCGTGCTCGGCGGGATCTCGCTGCTGGGCGGTACCGGCACGCTGCTCGGCGCTTTTCTCGGTGCTTTCTTTCTCACCCAAATCGACACCGTGCTGGTGCTGTTCCGCCTCCCGGCGTGGTGGAACGACTTTATCGCCGGCCTGGTGCTGCTCGGCGTGCTGGTGCTCGACGGGCGGCTGCGCCAGGCGCTGGCCCGCCATCAGCGGGCGCTGAAGTACAGCCGCTTTCAGCCCGGCAACAAAGGGGGCAAGCGCGTGGCCCCGTTTCCCGAACGCAAAAACAAAGAGGTGGCGTAAATGAAGCTCAACTGGGAAAGCGCGCTGCTGGCGTTGCTGGTGCTGGAGATCCTGCTGTTTGGCGCCCTCAATCCGCGCATGCTGGATCTCAATATGCTGCTGTTCAGCACCAGCGACTTTATCTGCATTGGCATCGTGGCGCTGCCGCTGACGCTGGTGATCATCAGCGGCGGGATTGATATTTCGCTCGGTTCGACCATCGGCCTGTGCGCTATCGCGCTGGGGGTGATGATGCAGGCGGGCTGGCCGATGAGCCTCGCGATCCCCCTGACGCTGCTGCTCGGCCTGCTGTGCGGGCTGCTGAACGCGGCGCTGATTCACTACACCGGCATTAGCCCGCTGGTGATAACCCTCGGCACCCTGTACCTCTACGGCGGCGGCGCGCTGCTGCTTTCGGGCATGGCCGGGGCCACCGGCTACGAAGGCATCGGCGGATTCCCGGACAGCTTTACCGCCTTCGCCAACCTGACCCTGTTCGGCCTGCCGATCCCGCTGGTGCTGTTCGCCGTTATCACCTTTTTCTTCTGGCTGCTGGCCCACCGCGGGCGCTTTGGCCGCCACCTTTTTCTGCTCGGGCAGAACCCGCGCGCCGCGCGCTACGCCGCGCTTTCCGTTAACGGGATGCCCTACGCGCTGTATGGCCTGGTGGGCGTGGCGTCGGCGGTGGCGGCGCTGGTGATGGTCTCCTATTTCGGCTCGGCGCGCTCGGACTTAGGCCGCGACCTGCTGATGCCGGCGCTGACCGCCGCGGTGCTCGGCGGGGCCAATATCTACGGCGGTTCCGGCTCGATCGTCGGTACGGCGCTGGCCGCGCTGCTGGTGGGCTATTTACAACAAGGTTTGCAAATGGTCGGCATCCCCAACCAGGTGTCGAGCGCGCTGTCAGGGGCGCTGTTGGTTGTGGTGGTGATGGGGCGTTCGCTGAGCCTGCACCGTGAATGGGTGCGGATGAGCTGGCGGCGTCTTTTCTCGCGTAAAACAATCGGAGCATAAAATGAAAACAAAATTGATCGTGCTGGCGTTGGCGCTGGGTATGGCATCGGCCCAGGCGGCGGACCGCATCGTCTTTATTCCAAAACTGGTCGGTGTCGGTTTCTTTACCAGCGGCGGCAACGGCGCGAAAGAGGCGGGCAAAGCGCTCGGCGTGGACGTCACCTACGACGGCCCGACTGAACCGAGCGTCTCCGGCCAGGTACAGCTGATCAACAACTTTGTCAACCAGGGCTACAACGCGATTATCGTCTCCGCCGTATCGCCGGACGGCCTGTGCCCGGCGCTGAAGCGGGCGATGCAGCGCGGGGTCAAGGTCCTGACCTGGGACTCCGATACCAAACCGGAGTGCCGGAGCATCTATATCAACCAGGGGACGCCGCAGCAGCTCGGCGGCCTGCTGGTGGAGATGGCGGAAAAACAGGTGACGAAACCCACCGCCAAAGTGGCGTTTTTCTACTCCAGCCCGACGGTGACCGACCAGAACCAGTGGGTAAAAGAGGCGAAGGCCAAAATTGAAAAAGAACATCCGCAGTGGGAAGTGGTGACCACCCAGTTTGGCTATAACGACGCCACTAAATCGCTGCAAACCGCCGAGGGGATCTTAAAAGCGTACCCGGATCTCGACGCTATTATCGCTCCTGACGCCAACGCGCTCCCGGCGGCCGCCCAGGCGGCGGAAAACCTCAAGCGCCAGGGCGTGGCGATCGTTGGTTTTAGCACGCCGAACGTGATGCGCCCCTACGTGGATCGCGGCACGGTAAAAGCCTTCGGCCTGTGGGACGTGGTGCAGCAGGGCAAGATCGCGGTTAACGTCGCCGATCGTCTGCTGAAAAAGGGCGATCTTAACGTTGGCGACAGCGTCGATGTGAAAGATCTCGGCGCCCTGAAAGTCGAGCCGAACAGCGTGCAGGGCTACCAGTATGAAGCGAAAGGCAACGGCATCGTGCTGCTGCCGGAGCGGGTGGTGTTCACCAAAGAGAATATCAATAACTACGATTTCTGATGGAGGATGAGATGGCTGATTTAGACGATATCAAAGAGGGAAAAAACTTCGGCTTAGACCGTCCGCAGCAGAACACCCTCTATACGCTGAAGGGCTGCGGGTCGCTGGAGTGGGGGATGCAGTCGCGGCTGGCGCGTATCTTCAATCCGCAGAGCAACCGTACGGTGATGCTGGCGTTCGACCACGGCTATTTTCAGGGGCCGACCACCGGGCTGGAGCGGATCGATCTCTCTATCGCGCCGCTGTTCGAAGAGACCGACGTGCTGATGTGTACCCGCGGCGTGCTGCGCAGTCAGGTGCCGGCGGCGACCAACAAACCGGTGGTGCTGCGTGCTTCCGGCGGCAACTCGATCCTCAGCGAACTTTCCAACGAGTGCGTGGCGGTGGCGATGGAGGACGCGTTGCGCCTGAACGTCTGCGCGGTGGCGGCGCAGGTCTATATCGGCAGCGAGCACGAGCATCAGTCGATCAACAACATCATCAAGCTGGTGGACGCCGGCAACCGCTACGGTATGCCGGTGCTGGCGGTAACCGGCGTGGGCAAAGAGATGACCCGCGACGCCCGCTACTTCTCGCTGGCCAGCCGCATTGTCGCCGAAATGGGGGCGCAGTTCGTGAAAACCTATTTTGTTGAGGAAGGCTTTGAGAAAGTCACCGCCAGCTGCCCGGTGCCGATCGTCATCGCCGGGGGCAAAAAGCTGCCGGAGCAGGAGGCGCTGGAGATGTGCTGGCGGGCGATCGACCAGGGCGCATCCGGCGTGGATATGGGGCGGAATATCTTCCAGTCCAGCGCGCCGCGCGCGATGCTGAAGGCGGTGAAAAAAGTGGTGCATGAGAACCTGAGCGCCCGCGAGGCGTATCAGTTCTGGCAGGAGGAAAAACAGGGAGAGCTGCAATGAACGTAACGCTGGTGGAAATCAATATCAAACCGGAACGGGTCGACGAGTTTCTTGAGGTGTTCCGTGCCAACCACGAAGGGGCGCTGCAGGAGCCGGGCAATCTGCGCTTTGACGTGCTGCAGGACCCGGAGGTGAAGACGCGCTTTTTTATCTATGAAGCCTATATCGACGATGAGGCGGTGCTGGCGCACAAGAAAACCCCGCACTATCTGGCCTGCGTAGAGAAGCTGGAGGCGCTGATGTCGAAGCCGCGGCAGAAGCGCAGCTTTATCGGCCTGCTGCCGGAGGTGTAAGACTGTCCCCTCACGCTAACCTTTGCTATGGGATAGCGTGAGGGGACATATATTGCGGACATAGGGGCAAGCCACTACGCCTCTTCTACCGAAACCCGTAGCGCCGCCAGGGCCAGGCGAGCCGCTTTTAGCACCTGTTCACACTGCTCCAGCGTCAGCGTCAGCGGCGGCTCAACGCGGATCGTCCTGGCGTTGTTCAGCGTTCCGGCCACCAGTACCCGCTGGCGGAACATCTCGCTGGCAAAGTCATAGCCGATTTCGTTATCGACAAACTCAATCGCCATCAGCATGCCTTTGCCGCGAACTTCATTCACCAGATCCGGATATTCGCGGGCCAACTGACGGAAGCCATCCAGCAGCATGTCGCCTTTCTGCTCCGCCTGCGCGGGCAGGTTTTGCGTCAGCAGCACGTTGATGGTCGCCAGCGCCGCCGCGCAGGCCAGCGGATTGCCGCCGAACGTGGTGGTATGCAGGAACGGGTTGTCGAACAGCACCGAGAACACCTCTTCGGTGGCGATCGTGGCGCCAATCGGCATCACCCCGCCGCCCAGCGCTTTGGCAAGGCACAGAATATCCGGCTGGACGTTTTCATGCTCGCAGGCAAACATCTTGCCGGTGCGCCCCATGCCGGTTTGTACTTCATCGAGGATCAGCAGCGCGCCAAACTCGTCGCACAGCTTGCGCACCGCGGGCAGATAGCCCGGCGGCGGCAGAATCACCCCGCCTTCGCCCTGAATGGGCTCAAGGATCACCGCCGCGACGTCATCGCCGGTCTTTTTGCACTCGCTCAGCAACGTGCGCATGGCGTTAATATCGCCGAACGGTACGTGCCGGAATCCCGGCAGCAGCGGCATAAAAGGCTTACGGAAAGTGGATTTCGCGGTGGCGGAAAGCGCGCCCAACGACTTACCGTGAAACGCGCCGCTGGTGGCGACGAAGGTAAATTTGCCGCGCGGAGACTGGTAAGCTTTCGCCAGCTTTAACGCCGCTTCGACCGATTCGGTGCCGCTATTGCTAAAGAAGCTGTATTTCAGTTTGCCGGGCGTTAAGGCCGCGAGGGTTTTTGCCAGCATGGCCCGCAGCGGGTCCAGCAGTTCCTGACTATGAAGAGGTTGTTTAGCGAGTTGATTTTCGACGGCGGAAACGACAACTGGATTACGGTGCCCTACATTAAAAATCCCAAACCCACCCAGGCAGTCGATAAACTCCTGTCCCTGAGTGTCGACAAGCGTATTTAACCCTCCCGCTTGCCACTCTACGGCTCCGTAATCCCCGCCAGCAGTGACCGATTTTCGATACGCTAAAAATCCTGGGTTCACATGCTCTTTAAAGTATTCTCTGACCTCCTGGTTAAGTGATTTCATCTCCTCATGATCGAGCGTTCGCTTCTCAATGAGATTCAATGCGTGTGCGCTGCAGGCCAGAGCCGATGCGCTGGAAGGTAACCTGTTCAAAATATGCTCCTGGGCGGGGCGTATCACATGATACTGAATTAAGTATTGCAGGGATTACGCCACTTCGGCGCGGGCCAGGAAAATCGGGATAAACGCAACGTGAAATTGCGATTGAGCAAAATTTAATCTTACGGCGCTATTATTGGCATGTTTTACTCCTGAAGGCGTAAAACCCCATGAATAAGGGCTTCCGCCGCGCGCGTCGCGGCGGTGCAGGCTGCCCAGCGATGGGGCAGAGGGTTAGTCGAGCTGGGAAATCTCCATTGCCGCGCGGTCAATCACGCCGACGATCTGCTTTAGCTGAGCTTCAGTAATGGCCTGCTGGTTAACTTTTAAATCCAGTACCGCCTTAAAATTCTCCAGCGCGCGCTTCATCTGCGGATTTTTACGCAGTTCACAACCCACCATACGCGCCTGCAGTTTGGCCTGAATCTGCTCCAGCTGTTGCTGGTTTTCCGCGTGCAGCTGGCTGCCGTCGGCGGTAATGGCGATTTTTTTACGACCGTTTTCGTCAGCCACGCTGATTAAGCCCTGATCCTGGAGCAAGTCGAGCGTCGGGTAGATGACGCCGGGGCTCGGGCTGTAGTTGCCCTGGGTCATGGTTTCGATCTCTTTGATAAGCTCGTAGCCGTGGCTGGCGTTACGGGTGAGGATATCCAGAATCACCAGGCGCAGCTCGCCGTGGCCAAAGAAGCGCTGCCGACGTCCGCCGCCCCTGCGGCCATGCTCGCCATGTTCGCCATGCTCATCGTGGCGTCCGCGTGGCCCACGCCCTTCTTCGTGATGATGTCTCATGTTTTGCTCCTCTATTTTTGATATATCTAATTTATATCTAAAAAATAAAAAGTAGCAATGAAGGATTTTTTTATTTTTTAACTTAATGATTTTAAATGATTTATTTTTTATTTTTGACTTTTGTGTCGTTTTGATTTGGCTATATCAAAAAAGACTTGCATTCTTTTTTAATGGCAATCATTATCATTTGCAAGATTTTTAGATATATCTATTCAGTTCACGAAGGCGATGAAAAATGACAAAGGCAAATAACCCCAAATACCCGCAGCGCGTGCGTAACGAGCTGCGTTTTCGCGAGTTGACCGTGCAGCGCGTCGAGCGTATCGGTCACGCTTTCCAGCGTATTGTGCTGGGCGGAGAGGCGCTGGACGGTTTTGTTTCTCAGGGTTTTGACGACCACACCAAGCTCTTTTTCCCCGAAGCGGGCGCCGCATTCACGCCGCCGGTGGTGACGGATGAAGGCATTAACTGGGGCGAAGGCGTGCGTCCGGCGACTCGCGACTATACGCCGCTGTACGACGCCGGGCGTCATGAGCTGGCGTACGACTTTTTTATTCACGACGGCGGCATTGCCAGCCGCTGGGCGCTGACGGCGCAAGCGGGCGATAAGCTGGTGATCGGCGGCCCGCGCGGTTCGCTGGTGGTGCCGGAAGATTACGCCTGGCAGCTGTACGTGACCGATGAGTCCGGAATGCCCGCGCTGCGCCGCCGTTTGCTCGGGTTGCAGCAGCTTCCGACGCCGCCGCAGGTGACGGCGATTGTGACTATTGGCGATGCGTCTTATCAAGATTACCTGGCCGATCTTGATGGCTTTAATATCGAGTGGGTGGTAGGGCATAACCCAGCCGCCGTGGCCGAACGTCTGGCGCAGGTGGTGATTCCGGCGGACGATTATTTTATCTGGCTGACCGGTGAAGGCGCGGCGGTGAAGTCGCTGCTGGCGCGCTTTGAAGGCGAAGAGATTGACCCGCAGCTGGTGCGTTCGCAGGCCTACTGGCACAGCAAGTAAGCGCGGAGAAAACCCGGGTTGCGGCTGACGCCTTACCCGGGCTACGAAAGAGAACTGCGCGGTGATTTTCCCGCAGGCGATGCTGCGCATCTGTCCGGGCTACCGCTCCACAGACGGCGGTGCGCCCGTAGCCCTGCTAAGCGCAGCGCGAGCAGGGGAATTATTTCTGCGCCAGCGCCTTAAACACCATCGCCACCGCATGGGCGCCGGGGTCCATATTGCCGCGCAGGCTATCGCTGTTGAGATACGACGCGCGCCCGGCGTTGGCTTTGCTGGCGTGAAGCGTACGATCCGCGCCCGCCTGTGCCGCCGCGAAAGCGGCCTGCAGATTTTCCGGCTCGGCCGCCAGCGCCGCCAGTGCCGGCTGCAGGGCATCAATCATGGTCCGATCGCCTTCATCGGCGCCGCCGTAAAACTTCATCTGCGCCAGCCCGGCGTTTAGCGCTTCGGCGACGCTTGCCCCCTGTTCCAGCTTCTGCCCGGCGGCGGTAAAGAAAATTGACATCAGCACGCCGCTGGAGCCGCCCATCACCACCGTCAGACGCTCGCCAATCAGCGCCAATAGCGTAGCGAGGTTAGCCAACGGCAGCTGGCGACGCTGTAGCAAGTCGGCGATGTCGCGCGCGCCGGCGGCGAAGGTGGAGCCGGTATCGCCGTCGCCGACTTTGGCATCCAGCGCGTTGAGATCTGCTTCAAGATCGGACAGCGTGCCGGTCACCCGCTCGACGTAGTCCGCAACCACGCTATTCTCCGAGGGCTCAAACTCTACCCGGGTGCTGCGCAGCGACGACGGCATCACGCTGATTTCGCGCGGCTGCACCGGCGTCTGCCAGCCGGCGGTTTCTACTGCGGAAAGCAGCGCCTTCTCAATACTCTCTTCCAGCACGATGGCGGTGAGGGAGAAACCTTTCATATCCAGCGCGGTCACTAGCGAAGCCGGGCCAATCAGCCAGTCGATACGCTGATGCAGCGGCGTATGCGCCAGCTCGCGGGTCAAAATCGCCATTTCGGCAATCGATACGCCGCCGAGATTATTGATCATCACCGCCAGACGACCGGTTTCCGGCAGGGCGGCGCTGAGCTTCTCCGCCATCAGCGTAACGATTTCCGCGCTGTTCTGGGTCGCGATGACCGATGCGCCCGGTTCGCCGTGGATCCCCATGCCCAGCTCGGCCTGGTCCGCGTGATGGCGCGGGGCCGTTTCCGCATCCTGCGGCAGATGACAGCTGGCAAGGGCCAGCCCGAGGCTGAAGGTATGTCCGGCGGCATACTGCGCTTCGCGCAGCACGGTCGCCAGATTGTGTCCGCGTTCGGCGAAGTAGCCTGCCACTTTATGCACCAGAATCGTCCCGGCGATGCCGCGCGGATGTTTGTTGTCCGGCAGCGAAATATCATCGCCAACGATCAGCATTTCAACGTTATAGCCCATGCGGCGCGCCTTCTCCGCCGCGAGGCCGAAGTTCAGGCGATCGCCGGTATAGTTCTTGACGATCAGCAGACAGCCCGCGTCGCCGGTTACCGCCTGGATGGCGGTCAGCACCGCATCGACGCTCGGCGAGGCAAACAGGTCGCCGCAGACGGCGGCGGTCAGCATGCCTTTACCGACAAAGCCCGCGTGGGCCGGCTCGTGACCGGAACCGCCGCCGGAGATCACCGCCACGTTGTTTTTGTCGAGATCGCGACGCACCACCACGCGAATGGCGGGATCGCTCTCCAGCCGCGCCAGGTTATTCCACGGGCTGGCGATAATGGTTCCTTCAATCACGTCGTTGACGAGGTTGGCGCGTTGATTAAAAAAGAATTGAGACATAACGGATCCTGAAAGTTAAGCGAGTTCCCGGAGGGGACAGCCTCCGGGGTGGAAAGATGGGGCAGGTTAGCCGCGAATCACGCGTTTGCCGGGAATATCAAGGGTGACGGTCTCGCCGTTTTGCAGCGTCGTCAGCACATCGCGCTGCTGGCAAAGCATCGCAATGCCCGCCTGGCGGGCGATAATCGCGCCGTGAGCGTGCTCGCTGCTCTCCTGCAGACAGATTCCCTTCACCTGACGGGCGTCGAGCTGCACGACGGTAGAAGGAAAGATATCGTCGGCTACGAGGATCGAAGGCGCGCTAAACTGCGGCAGCGCTTCGCTGCTCTCGTTAAGGTGACGCAGCGTGCGGTGCAAAATATCTTCAATATCAATATAGCGTGCCTGAAGGTAGGCATCGTCGAGATGGCGATATTGTTGGCTTAAATCGCTCAGCACCTGATGCCACGCCCACTCCGCGCTGCACTGCTCGTCGCGCACGATATCGCACGCTGCCGTATATAAATCAGGATCATCAAGCAGAGTATGATGCCCGGAGAAGATCGCCGCGATGTCGGCGGAATACTTCTCCTCCGCCAGGGCCGTCAGCGCGCTAAGATCGTCCAGCGTCCGATCAATAGCCCGTTTCAGGCGCAGCTGCTGCTGACCGATGGCGGCGCTCTTTTCCCGCGTAACGCTGTTCTGAGGCCGAGGGTAGAGCACGACCTGGCCCTGAATGCGGGCGGCATGGGTGGGCTGCAAAGCGGGGGTCGCCTCCGTTTGCTCGCCAAAGTTCTCCGTCGCCAGCGCCTGGAACGCCGCCAGCGCGGCGTCGGCGTCCGGGCCGCGGGCCAGCAGCCTTAAGGTATCGTTCCGGCGCACCTGAAGCAGGGCGATTTGGTTGAGGCTATCCGGCGTGACGCACTTTCCCTCTTTCTCCAGCACCAGGTCGGCGTTGAATCCCGCCAGAGCGGCGACCAGCTTTGACGCCGGGCGAACGTGCAGGCCGTTAGGATTTTGAATCACTACGGAAACCGAGCGCGCGTCGCGGTCATCGGCCAGCGCGGCGGTAAGCGAAGGGGGTTGCGATGGTAACCCGAGCTGTACGCGCTTTGCCTCCAGCGCATTCATGGCGTCTTCAATCACCTTGTCGATGTCGGCCCCGGCGGCGGCGCTCACCGTCGCCGCCAGCGTCCCTTCAACCAGCGGCGCCGCGCACAGCCGGACCTTCGCCGCAATCGCCGGATCGAGCAGATCCAGCGCGGTTTCGGCGCTCAGCAAGGCGCTGCCAATATCCATCATTACAAGCACATGATCGGCGTCGGCGACGGATTCAATGGCCTCCATCACCTTAATCGGATCGGTGCCGATCGGGCTGGCGGGATCGTCAATGCCGGCGGCGATCGCCAGCTTACAGCCATCGTTCATTAACATCTGCCGGGCCAGTTCTCCGACACCTTCGCCCAGACGGGCGCTATGAGAAACAATAACCAGGTTTACCATCGCATTTTCCTTACTCTTTAGCTGCTGCGGCCAGCATCTGAACCATAAACATCACCGAGGTTGCGCCAGGATCCTGATGCCCGATGCTGCGTTCGCCCAGATAGCTAGCCCGCCCTTTACGGGCCTGCATGGCGATGGTGGCGTTGACGGCGGCTTGCGCCTGTTCGCAGGCAGCATCAAGGGCGCTTGGTATCGACAGGTGCTGTTCGCTGGACTGGCGCAGCGATTCCACCACCGGCAGCCAGACGTCGCACATGGTTTTATCCCCGGGCTCGGCTTTGCCGCGATTCACCACCCCTTCCGCGCCTTCGCGGAAGGTCTGATAAAGCTCTTCCAGCGTCAGGCTCTGATGGGCCTGGGTCACCTGGGCGGCGCGAATAAAGAAGGTGCCGAACAGCGGGCCGCTGGCCCCGCCGACGTTGGAGAGCAGCGTCATACCGGTATTTTTAAGAATGAAACCAATGTCTTTATCGGCAATTGACGGCAGTTTTTCCACTACCTTGCTGAAACCACGATGCATATTCAAGCCGTGGTCGGCATCGCCGATTTCCCGGTCCAGACCGGTCAAAAAATCGCTCTCTTTCGTGAAGATATCGCCGCAGCGATAGAGCCAGTCTACGATTTGCGTTCTGCTTAATGACATGTCGTGCTCCTTATTTTCCCCAGTTCAGCGCCGGGGTGTGAACCGGGGCGTCCCATAATGCCAGCGTCTCGTCATCGGCTTTTAACAGGGTGATGGAAAAACCCACCATATCCAGAGAGGTACAGTAGCTGCCGATAAGATTGCGCTCGATAACGATGCCGGTTTCCTCGCAGCGCTGCGTCAGACGGTTATAGACGCCGTAGAGTTCGGACAGCGGCGTGGCGCCGAGGTTGTTGACCAGCGCGATAACCCGATCGCCTTTTTGCAGCGCCTGCTTGGTCTGCGCTACCTCCTGCCACGCGCCTTTCACGTTGTCCCAGTGGCGCAGCGTGCGGCTATAGGCGCCGTTTTCCAGCAGGGTATCGAACATTTCGTCAACGGTGCGATCGAGGGAGGTGAAGCGGCGGCGGTCGATGCCCGGTTCGCCGTGAATGCCGACGCCGAACTCCATCTCATCGTCCTGCAGTTCGAATGAGGGCTGCCCGGCGGCCGGCACGGTGCAGGCGCCGAGCGCGATGCCGATAGAGTGGCCGAGGTTGTTGAGCTTGCGCCCCAGTTCGGCGCAGGATTCCAGCGAGTCGCCGCGTTCGGCAGCCGCGCCTACCAGTTTTTCAATCAGCACGGTATTGGCCACTCCGCGCCGTCCGGCGGTGTAGAGGCTATCTTTCACCGCCACGTCGTCATCGACCACCACGGTGGTGACCTTAACGCCGCTTTCGTGCAGCAGCTCGGTGGCGGTTTCGAAGTTAAGAATATCGCCGGTGTAGTTTTTGATAATCAGCAGCACGCCTTCGCCGCCGTCGATGTTCATGGCGCACTCAAACATTTTATCCGGCGTCGGGGAGGTGAAAATTTCCCCCGGACATGCCCCGGAAAGCATGCCCTGGCCAATATATCCGCAGTGCATCGGCTCGTGACCGCTGCCGCCGCCGGAGAGCAGCGCCACTTTTCCGGCCACCGGCGCATCGGCGCGGGTCACGTAGACCGGGTCCTGGTGCAGCCTCAGTTCAGGATGCGCTTTTGCCAGACCCGCCAGTTGTTCACTCAGGACATCTTCGACACGGTTAATCAGTTTTTTCATTGTTTATTCTCCGTCGGAGTTTCGATGCGGCCTCTCTGCTGATGGAGGCGGTCATCGTGTAGGGGTACCGCCTGACGAGGTGCGATATCGGGCGATGTAATGATTCTGGCTGAGTTAGCGGGAAAAAAAATTGTGATAAAAGGAGTTTCATTACGAAACGTAATTATTCATTTTTGTTCCGAAATGAAACGCTTTTGCGCGAGGAAATGAAAAAATGCGAGCTAAAGCGACTATTTCATCTCGCTTCACCTGGCTGCAAGGTCTGCGTAAAGAAATAAATTTGCCCGTTCTTGCCGCCCATGACGCTGAAAAAGGCCGACGATCGTCCGGTTAGTGGCCTTCTTTTGCGTCGAAGGGGCGGATCGAGATCGCAATCCCACCGTTTCATGTGAATTCATGTTCCAATATGGAACAATAAAATTTATGTGCTGTTTCATATTGGGACAAAAACCGGAAAGATTTTTTTGCCCGCGGCTCGCCCTACAGTGATGGCATCGCTCAGGTAGCGCTTTCGTTCCCGCCTTGAATACATGGCCGGACGAGGAAATACCGGGGCCCATCATGTCAAAACATGCACTTATTTGAGGGTGAACGGAATGCTAAAAGTTATTCAATCTCCAGCCAAATATCTCCAGGGACCAGATGCATCCACGCTGTTTGGGCAATACGCCAAAAACCTGGCGGACAGCTTTTTCGTGATTGCCGATGACTTCGTAATGAAGCTGGCGGGAGAGAAAGTGCTGGAAGGTTTGCACAGCCACAACATTAGCTGCCATGCGGAGCGTTTCAACGGCGAGTGCAGCCACGTTGAGATCAATCGCCTGATCGCCATTCTGAAGCAGCACGGCTGCCGCGGCGTGGTGGGTATCGGCGGCGGTAAGACGCTCGATACGGCGAAAGCCATCGGCTACTACCAGAAGCTGCCGGTGGTGGTGATCCCGACGATCGCCTCCACCGATGCGCCAACCAGCGCGCTGTCGGTTATCTACACCGAAGCCGGTGAGTTTGAAGAGTATCTGATCTACCCGAAAAACCCGGATATGGTGGTGATGGATACGGCGATTATCGCCAAAGCGCCGGTGCGCCTGCTGGTGGCCGGGATGGGGGATGCGCTGTCAACCTGGTTTGAAGCCAAGGCCTGCTACGACGCCAGAGCCACCAGCATGGCGGGCGGCCAGTCGACGGCGGCGGCGCTGAGCCTGGCGCGCCTGTGCTATGATACGCTGCTGGCGGAAGGTGAAAAAGCCCGCCTCGCCGCCCAGGCCGGGGTGGTGACCGATGCGCTGGAACGCATCGTTGAAGCGAATACCTACCTCAGCGGTATCGGCTTTGAAAGTAGCGGTCTGGCCGCCGCGCACGCCATTCACAACGGTTTCACCATCCTCGAAGAGTGTCACCATCTGTACCATGGCGAGAAAGTGGCCTTTGGTACCCTGGCGCAGCTGGTGCTGCAAAATAGCCCGATGGAAGAGATCGAAACGGTGCTGAACTTCTGCCATACCGTCGGCCTGCCGGTCACGCTGGCGCAAATGGGCGTTAAAGAGGGCATCGATGAGAAAATTCAGGCAGTCGCTAAAGCGACCTGCGCGGAAGGTGAAACCATTCATAATATGCCCTTCCCGGTCAGCGCGCAGAGCGTGCATGCGGCGATTCTGACCGCTGACCTGCTCGGACAGCAGTGGCTGGCGCGCTAATTTATCGTGGTCCAGCCCCGTCTCATTTAAACGATGGGGCGTTTTCTCCCCCCTCTTGCGGTAGCCGCCGGAGGGGTTGTCGTTTATGAAACAGCGGAAATGGATATGACTGCGCAGACTCAGAGCTTTCCTTTGGTGATAACCCAGTCATGGCATCGCTGCAGCAAGTTTATGCAGCGGGAAACCTGGCAGACGCCGCATCAGGCGCAGGGGCTGACCTTTGAATCGATTTGCCGGCGCAAGACCGCGCTGTTGACGATTGGTCAGGCGGCGCTGGAAGATGCCTGGGAGTTTATGGATAACCGCCCCTGCGCGCTGTTTATCCTTGATGAGTCCGCCTGTATTCTCAGCCGCTGCGGCGATCCGCAGACCCTCGACCAGCTGGCGGCGCTGGGATTTCGTGACGGCAGCTACTGCGCGGAAAGCATTATCGGCAGCTGCGCGCTCTCGCTGGCCTCAATGCTCGGGCAGCCGGTCAAAACGACGGGCGAGCAGCATTTTAAACATGCGCTGCACGGATGGTCGTTTAGCTCCACGCCGGTGTTTGATAACCACGGGCGCCTGTTCGGTTCCATTTCCCTGTGCTGCCTGACCGAAGAGCAGGCTTCGCCGGATCTCTCCCTGACCCTGGCTATCGCGCGGGAAGTCGGTAACTCGCTGCTGACCGACAGCCTGTTGTCAGAGTCGAATCGCCATCTTAATCAGATGTACGGTCTGCTGGAGAGTATGGATGACGGGGTGATGGCGTGGAATGAGCAGGGAGTTTTGCAGTTTCTTAACGTGCAGGCCGCGAGGCTGCTGCATCTTGATGCCCAGGCCAGCCAGGGGAAAAACATCAATGAACTGGTGACGCTCCCGGCCCTGCTGCGCCGGGCCATTAAGCACGCGCGCGGGCTGAACCATGTCGAAGTGACCTTTGAGAGCCAGCATCAGTTTGTCGACGCCGTGATTACGCTCAAGCCGATCGTCGAAGAGCAGGGCAACAGCTTTATTCTGCTGCTGCATCCGGTCGAGCAGATGCGCCAGCTGATGACCAGCCAGCTTGGCAAAGTGAGCCATACCTTTGAGCAGATGTCGGCGGACGACCCGGAAACCCGGCGGCTGATTCACTTTGGCCGCCAGGCGGCGCGCGGCGCTTTCCCGGTGCTGCTGTGCGGTGAAGAAGGGGTGGGTAAAGAGCTGCTCAGCCAGGCGATTCACAATGAGAGCGAGCGGGGCGGCGGGCCGTATATCGCGGTCAACTGCCAGCTGTATGCCGACAGCGTCCTGGGCCAGGATTTTATGGGCAGCGCGCCGACGGACGATGAAAACGGTCGCCTTAGCCGTCTTGAGCTGGCCAACGGCGGGACGCTGTTTCTGGAAAAAATTGAATATCTGGCGCCGGAGCTGCAGTCCGCGCTGCTGCAGGTGATCAAGCAGGGGGTATTAACCCGTCTGGACGCCCGTCGCTTGATCCCGGTGGACGTCAAAGTGATCGCCACCACTACCGTCGATCTTGCCAATCTGGTGGAGCAAAACCGCTTTAGCCGCCAGCTTTACTACGCGCTGCACTCTTTTGAAATCGTTATTCCCCCGCTGCGGGCGCGGCGCAACAGTATCCCCTCGCTGGTGCACAATCGCCTTAAGAGCCTGGAAAAACGCTTTTCCTCGCGGCTGAAGATGGATGACGATGCGCTGGCGCAGCTGGTGGCCTACTCCTGGCCGGGCAATGATTTTGAGCTGAATAGCGTTATCGAGAATATCGCCATTAGCAGCGATAACGGCCATATCCGTCTGAGTAATTTGCCGGAATATCTGTTTGCCGAGCGGCCGGGCGCCGACGCGGGGTCATCGCTGCTGCCCGCCAGCCTGACCTTTAGCGCCATTGAGAAAGAGGCGATTATCCACGCCGCCCGGGTGACCAGCGGTCGGGTACAGGAGATGGCGCAGCTGCTGAATATTGGCCGTACCACGCTGTGGCGAAAAATGAAGCACTACGATATCGATGCCGGTCAGTTTAAGCGCGGACGTATGGAGTAGTTTCCTGGTGACTGGTGCGGAATAGTCGAGTAGAAAAGCAGCACGCAAGCGTTTAGCTGCGGTCTGAATCAAAGAAAGGCAACGATCTCTTTGATATCCCGGCAAAGATGGGTCCATAGTGTAAGCATGTTCATTACGTGGTTAATTTTAAGGATAAGAGCATGCCAACAGCAATCGATAAAGCCCTGGATTTTATTGGTGGTATGAACACCTCGTTGTCGGTGCCGAATACTATGGATGAAAGTACCGCGAAGGGAATTTTGAAGTATTTGCATGAATTAGGCGTACCGGCGAACCCTGCCGACGTCACGGCCCGGGGTGAAAAGGAGGGATGGGATGCCGGGTTCACGGAAAAAGTCGCCGGATGGGCGGACAAAATATCTGGTGGCCCCTGCTGGACTTGAACCAGCGACCAAGCGATTATGAGTCGCCTGCTCTAACCACTGAGCTAAGGGGCCGTGGCGAAGGATTATAAAGTAACTGTTCCCCGCAATCCAGCCTAAAACGCACGCCTGCTGTTTTTATAAACAACGCATTTTCAATCCTTTATAATGACCTTTTAGGTATTGAGCTGGGGAAAATATGATTAACGATATTCTGGCGCCGAACCTGAGGGTCGTCTTTTGCGGTATCAATCCGGGGAAGTCTTCCGCCCATACCGGTTTTCATTTCGCCCATCCGGGAAATCGCTTCTGGAAGGTGATTCACCAGGCCGGGTTTACCGACCGTCTGCTGAAGCCCGAGGAGGAACTTCAGCTGCTGGATACTCGCTGCGGGATCACCATGCTCGTCGAGCGCCCAACGGTGCAGGCCAGCGAGGTCGAGCTGCTGGAGCTCCGTGACGGTGGCCGGGAGCTGGTCAGAAAAATGGAAGAGTATCAGCCGTATGCGCTGGCGACCCTCGGTAAACAGGCCTTCGAGAAAGCGTTTCAGGTACGCGGCGTAAAATGGGGCAAACAGCAGGTGACCATAGGCGCGACGGAAGTATGGGTGTTGCCAAATCCCAGCGGGCTCAACCGGGCGACGCTGGATAAGCTGGTGGAGGCCTACCGGGAGCTTGACGAGGCGCTGGCAACGCGAGGGCTTTAAGGCACTGCGGACGACTCTGCGCTGGCTAAAGCCTGAGGCTTTAGCCAGCTTTTGCGTTATCGCTAATATTCCCTTTTTCTATCATTAATAGTACTGAGTTAAAAGCGAAGTCGAGAAAGGATTTACGGTCTTTTTCAAGGTGACGTAAAAGATAGGATTCTCTATGTGAGGATTTTTCTACGAGTCCGGTCAGGCAGAGCCAGAACAGCATCGTGACGTCCGCGGCGGGAGCATTCAGCGCGATCTCTTTTTTTTCGGCGGCGTCGGTAATTTGCGCGGCGATAATATGGTTTATCTGTTCACCAATCATAGAGATACTTTTCAACGCTTTATTGTTTTTAGTGATTTTTTCAGAACTCGCGATTTTGCCTGTAATAGCGGGAAAATAGGCAATGCTCGCTTCGTGGAGAGCGATCAGCGCATGGCATAGCTCGCGATAAAAGTCGCGAAATGAATTTTGCCGATTGGCTATTTTTAGCACCTCCTGATGGAAATGCTCCATTCCCTGAAGGATAAGATGATCCAGAATATCTTTTTTATTTTCAAAATAGGTATAAAGCGTTGTTTTGCTAAAACCCGTTTCATGGGCGATCACATCCATGGTGGTATTTTCTATTCCGCGACTGAGAAATAAGGTATTAGATGTGGTTAAAATAACCGTTCTATTAAAATCAGCCAGCTGAATTTTACGCTTGCTATTCATTCCATTTCCCTATGATTTATCTTCCGTTTTAGGCCCTATGGGCTATCCATAAACCCATAGTACAAACGTAAAACGGTGAGTCCAGTTGTTTATCTGCCTATAAAGAAGTAATTAAGAATATGGCCTGAATATATTTTTAAGGGTTTTATATTTTGGTTTTAATATTTCTTAAATAAATGATTACCGTTCAGGCATAAAAAAAGCCAGTCATTTGACTGGCTTTTTGCGGTACGCGGCGATAATTAATCGTCGAGGAAGCTACGCAGCACTTCAGAGCGGCTCGGATGACGCAGTTTACGCAGCGCCTTCGCTTCGATCTGACGGATACGTTCGCGGGTAACGTCGAACTGTTTACCCACTTCTTCCAGCGTGTGATCGGTATTCATGTCGATACCGAAGCGCATACGCAGGACTTTCGCTTCTCGGGCGGTCAGGCCAGCCAGAACGTCATGGGTGGCGGCGCGCAGGCTCTCGGTGGTGGCAGAGTCCAGCGGCAGCTCGAGGGTGTTATCCTCGATGAAATCTCCCAGATGCGAATCTTCATCGTCGCCAATCGGCGTTTCCATGGAGATCGGCTCTTTGGCGATTTTCAGCACCTTACGAATTTTATCTTCCGGCATCAGCATACGCTCGGCCAGCTCTTCCGGCGTCGGCTCGCGGCCCATCTCCTGCAGCATCTGGCGGGAAATACGGTTGAGCTTGTTGATCGTCTCAATCATATGCACCGGAATACGGATGGTGCGCGCCTGGTCGGCGATAGAGCGGGTGATCGCCTGACGGATCCACCAGGTTGCGTAGGTGGAAAACTTATAGCCGCGGCGGTATTCAAACTTATCAACCGCTTTCATCAGACCGATGTTGCCTTCCTGGATCAGGTCTAGGAACTGCAGACCGCGGTTGGTGTATTTCTTGGCGATCGAGATAACCAGACGCAGGTTCGCTTCAACCATCTCTTTCTTCGCACGGCGGGCTTTCGCTTCACCGATGGACATGCGACGGTTGATATCTTTTACCTGCTCAATGGTCAGGCCGGTCTCTTGCTCAATCTGCTGCAGCTTCATCAGGCCGCGCTGGACGTCTTCTTTTACGTCAAGCAGCTTCTCTGACCACGGCTTGTTCATGGCGATGGCCGCGTTGAACCAGGTTTCGCTGGTTTCGTTGCCAGTGAACAGAGTGATGAAGTTTTTCTTCGGCATTTTGCACTGTTCAACGCACAGCTTCATGATAATACGTTCTTGAGTACGAACGCGATCCATCATGACACGCATGCTGTTAACCAGGTAATCAAACTGCTTCGGCACCAGACGGAACTGTTTGAACACTTCAGACAGCTTGAGGATCTCTTCCTGCGCTGCGGCGTGGCTACGACCTTTCGCTTTGATGGTGTCGCGGGTCAGTTCGTACTGCGTACGCAGTTCGGCGAATTTCTCGCGCGCCAGCTCAGGGTCGATGCTGTTGTCGTCATCGCTGCTGTCGTCGTCTTCTTCTTCATCTTCGTCTTCGTCGTCATCCATCTCTTCCTGAGAGAGTTCAGAACCGACGTGAGTGGCGGTTGGCGCCAGATCTTCTTCAGCGTTCGGGTCGACAAAGCCGGTGATCAGATCGGACAGGCGCGCTTCTTCCGCTTCAACGCGATCGTACTGCTCCAGCAGATAGGTGATCGCTTCCGGGTATTCCGCAACCGAGCACTGGACCTGGTTAATCCCGTCTTCGATGCGTTTAGCGATGTCAATTTCGCCTTCGCGCGTCAGCAGTTCGACGGTACCCATTTCGCGCATGTACATACGCACCGGGTCGGTTGTGCGTCCGATTTCAGACTCAACGCTGGAGAGAACCTGCGCGGCAGCTTCTTCCGCATCTTCGTCGGTATTGTTGTTCGTTTCAGCAAGCAAGAGATCATCGGCATCCGGTGCTTCTTCCATCACCTGAATGCCCATGTCGTTGATCATTTGGATGATGTCTTCGATCTGGTCGGAGTCGACGATATCTTCCGGCAGATGGTCATTGACCTCGGCATAGGTCAGATAGCCTTGCTCCTTACCACGTTGGACAAGAAGCTTCAGCTGTGACTGCGGGTTTTGCTCCATAAGACGGTATCCACACTTAATTCGTTTGATTGGTGTAAGCAGGCGAACTGCCAACATTTAAAGCGAGGGCGTACTTATATTATTGCCGCTGCGCCTCGAGCGGCTGTCGGGGTCTTCCCGAACGATATTCGGCAGTTAAGCCGTTAAATACGTCATCCTTCAAGTTGTCTTAGCGTTAGCTGCGTTCCTTCATCCTGGTCATGGATTTATGTTTCCTTCCAGGAGTTCGTTCTCTTGCTGCCTTGATACAACTTGAATGATTTAATCTTTCGCTTATTTTTTGGCCAGTTCCTGGCTGATAGTCCAGAGCTCCCGGCGTTCTTCACTGCTTAAACCGTGCGTGCGGTCGCGAGCTATCAACTCTTCTTGCCGCAGTTCCAGCAGTGAATCAAACATATGGTTGAGCGAGTCGGTGAAGGTTTTTTCAGCAATATCCTTATCTGCTATATCGTCCCACATCGACAGTTTTTCAAGGGTTGCGGCTTCATTTGTGCCGCGATACTGCTCTAAAAGCAGTCCGGTAGTCAGGCCCGGCTGTGCTAAACAGGTTTTAACCAGTTCGTTGAACAAACCAAGCCCGGGCATTTTACGCGGGTCCAGCCCTTCGAGAGGCGGTACCAGCGGGGCCAGGTCCGGGTTTTGTACCAGTAGTCCTATCAGTATACGCATGGTCGTGCGTTTTAGCTGCGGAGCAGGGCGCTGGATGCCATTTTCAGACTGTTTTGGCATTAAACGTTCAAGCTGCGCATCGTCTAAAATCCCCAGCTTATTGCCTAACTCCTGACGCAGATAAATGCGCAGCGTTTCGCCCGGTACCTGAGTTATTAGCGGCAAGGCTAACGTACTCAGCTGCGCGCGTCCGTCCGGGGTGCTCAAATCCACCTGCGGTAGCAGGCTGTTGAACAAAAACGTGGAGAGCGGCTGAGCCTGCTCCATCCGCGCTTCAAATGCGGCTTTCCCCTCTTTGCGCACCAGCGTATCCGGATCTTCGCCATCCGGCAGAAACATAAAGCGTAGCTGACGCCCGTCGGTCATATACGGCAGCGCCGTTTCCAGCGCGCGCCAGGCGGCATCGCGGCCAGCCCGGTCGCCGTCGTAGCAGCAAACCACCTGATTGGTGACCCGGAACAACAGCTGAATATGGTCAGCGGTCGTCGACGTTCCTAACGACGCAACGGCATAGTTGATGCCGAATTGCGCCAGCGCCACCACGTCCATATAGCCTTCGACCACCAGCAGGCGGGACGGTTCAGCGTTGTCCTGCTGCGCTTCATAAAGACCGTACAGCTGGCGGCCTTTATGGAAAATATCGGTCTCCGGGGAGTTCAGGTACTTCGGCAGGGCATCACCCAGCACGCGACCACCAAAACCAATCACCCGGCCTCGCTTATCGCGGATGGGGAACATCACCCGTTCGCGGAAGCGGTCGTAACTGCGCCCCTGATCGTTCGTGACCAGCATGCCTGCATCAATCAGCGACTGGCGATTTTCTTGATTACCGCCAAAACGTTTTAAAACGTTGTCCCAGCCGGGAGGGGCGTAGCCAATCGCAAAGCGCGTAATGACCTCACTGCTTAAGCCGCGTTTTTCCAGATACTGGCGCGCGGGGTCGGCGGCGGGTTGCATCAGAGACTGTTGATAAAACGTGTTCAGACCATCCATCAGCTGATAAAGATTTTGCCGCTGATGGCGCTCAATCTGGCTGGGCCCGCTACCTGCTTCATACGGCACGTCAAGATTATGCATGGCGGCCAGCTCTTCGACGGTTTCCACGAACTCGAGCTTGTCGTAGTTCATCAGGAAGTCGATAGCGTTGCCGTGCGCACCGCAGCCAAAGCAGTGGTAAAACTGTTTTTCACCATTGACGGTGAAAGAGGGGGTTTTTTCGTTATGGAACGGACAGCACGCGTGATAATTCTTGCCCTGCTTTTTCAGCTTTACCCGGGCATCGATCAGATCGACGATGTCGGTGCGCGCCAGCAGGTCATTGATAAATACTCGTGGGATTCGTCCAGCCATATGCCCCGTTTTATACACTTGAGCCTTCAGATTGCCTCTGCGTTGGCTAAGTTCGTTCACCCCTGCCACTTACTTGAGTAAGCGCCGGGACTCACTCCCTTGCTGCCAGAGTGCATCCTGAATGATGTCGTGTATATGCTAATGCATAAACGAAAATAAGCCGCGCATTCCTTTCGGAAGCACGGCCTTACAACTACAACTCGGTCTGAATTGAGAGCTATGCTCCCAACAGATTAGTACAGACGAGTGCGGCGTGCGTTTTCGCGAGCCAGTTTCTTCGCGTGACGTTTCACTGCTGAAGCTTTAGCGCGTTTACGTTCGGTAGTCGGTTTTTCATAGAACTCACGACGACGAACTTCCGCCAGAACACCTGCTTTTTCGCATGAACGTTTGAAGCGACGCAGCGCTACGTCGAACGGCTCGTTTTCACGTACTTTAATTACCGGCATGTAACTCTCACCTTTGATAAATTCGGTTTGCCGCTGGCATCAGCGCCAGCTTATTTCAAAATGGTGCGGAATTTTACTGCAATTGCTGCTGCTTTGTAAAGCACCGACGCGATTTTTGAAAGGGACTTTTATAAGGACAGGGAGTATACACGAAGTGAACGCCAGGGGTGAGGAAAGTTTTACATCAACCCGCATTGGTCCTACACTGCGCGGTATTGAAACGAGGTAAAACTAGCCATGCGTGTACTGGGAATTGAAACATCCTGCGATGAAACCGGCATCGCCATTTATGACGACGAAAAAGGTCTGTTAGCCAACCAGCTGTATAGTCAGGTGAAATTGCACGCTGACTACGGCGGCGTGGTGCCTGAGCTGGCCTCGCGCGACCACGTGCGTAAAACTGTCCCCCTGATTCAGGCGGCGCTCAAGGAAGCCGGGCTGACGGCAAAGGATATTGATGCCGTTGCGTATACGGCGGGCCCGGGTCTGGTTGGCGCGCTGCTGGTCGGCGCCACGGTTGGCCGATCGCTGGCGTTCGCCTGGAACGTTCCGGCGATCCCGGTACACCATATGGAAGGGCACCTGCTGGCGCCGATGCTGGAAGATAATCCGCCGCAGTATCCTTTTGTCGCGCTGCTGGTTTCCGGCGGTCATACCCAGCTGATCAGCGTCACCGGCATTGGCCAGTACGAGCTGTTAGGCGAGTCTATTGACGACGCGGCGGGCGAAGCCTTCGATAAGACGGCTAAACTGCTGGGGCTGGATTATCCCGGCGGCCCGATGCTGTCGAAGATGGCTTCTCAGGGCACCGAAGGGCGCTTTGTCTTCCCGCGACCGATGACCGACCGCCCCGGCCTGGATTTCAGCTTCTCTGGTCTGAAAACCTTTGCCGCGAACACCATCCGCAACAACGGCGATGACGACCAGACCCGCGCCGATATCGCCCGCGCGTTTGAAGACGCGGTCGTGGATACGCTGATGATTAAGTGCCGCCGCGCACTGGAGCAAACCGGCTTTAAACGGCTGGTGATGGCGGGGGGCGTCAGCGCTAACCGTACGCTGCGCGCGAAGCTGGCGGAAATGATGCAAAAGCGCGGCGGGGAAGTCTTCTATGCCCGTCCTGAATTTTGCACCGATAACGGCGCGATGATTGCCTATGCCGGGATGGTTCGTCTGCGCTCCGGGGCGAAAGCGGAGCTCGGCGTGACCGTTCGTCCGCGCTGGCCGCTGGCTGAACTCCCGGCGGCATAACGTCTTCTGTTTCACAGGCCGACGTCCTGTCGGCCTGCCTTCCTACTTATTCCATACTCTTACACAGCGAGCAAATCGCGCCCTGATGCTTGTGCGAATGCATTACGTCCGGACGTTCGTACTCCTCCCGGCAGCTCAGGCAGCGGTAAACGGTGGTCGACGCGTTGCCCTGCGCATCGTAGCGCGGCTCGGGGATCCCGTCATCGCGCTGTTTAATGTAATAGCGCCCGCGGGTGGTGATCCCCATGACCGGCGTCATTACGAAAGCCACCGCCAGCGCGATCAGCGGCGAGAACGGCGCCAGCGTTTCGCCCAACAGGCCGAAGAAGGCGCTAATCGACAGGCCTGCTGCGAGGGCAAAAGCCACCACGCCCACCGGGTTGACGTTATAGATCATCCCGCGACGATACTCCGGCTGCGCCGGGGCCAGCTTCAGCAGGCCTTTGTTGACGGTGATATCGGTGGCGACTACCACCACCCAGGCGATGGCAAAGTTGGAATAGAAGCCGAGGATCCACGCCAGAGCGCTGAACATGTCGCCTTCCATCAGGGCAAGGGCAATGGTCAGGTTGACGATGACGAAAATAATCCGCCCCGGGTAGCGCTTGGTGGTGCGCGTCCAGGCGCTGGTCCACGCCAGCGAGCCGGAATAGGCGTTGGTGACGTTAATTTTAATCTGCGAGATAACCACCAGTACCACCGCGAGGGTAAGCGCCAGCCAGCCGGGGACCAGGTTATCGAAGACGCTGACGAACTGCTGTACCGGCTCGGTGTTATGCACTGCCGGGAAGCGGGTCAGCAGATAGAAGCCGAGGAAAGCGCCGATAATCTGTTTAATCGCGCCTAACACGACCCAGCCCGGACCAGCGGAGAACACCGCCAGCCACCAGCTTTTGCTGTTTTCCGCGGTCTTCGGCGGCATAAAGCGCAGGTAGTCGATCTGCTCGCCAATCTGCATGATCAGCGACAGGCATACCCCCGCGCCGAGCATAATGGCGGTCAAGTCTACCGTTGCGGCGTTGTTTTTACCGGCGAAGTTCATAAACCCATCCACCAGATCCGGGTCTTTGGCGATAAGCCAGGCCACCGGAACCACCATCAGGACCAGCCACAGCGGCGTTGTCCAGACCTGAAGGCGAGTCAGCGCCTTCATGCCGTAGACCACCAGCGGCAATACCATCAGCGTGGCGATGAGGTAGCCCATCCACAGCGGGATCCCCAGGCCCACCAGCAGCCCCTGCGCCATGATCGAGCCTTCAAGCGCGAAGAAGATAAAGGTAAATCCGGCGAAGATAATGCTAGTGATCACCGAGCCAAAGTAGCCGAAACCGGCGCTGCGGGTGATCAGGTCGAGGTCGATGTTATAGCGCGCGGCGGTAATCGCCAGCGGGATACCGGTAAGAAAAATAACCAGCGCCGCCAGCAGGATCGCGTAAATCGCATTGGTGGTGCCCCACGCCATGCCGATGCTGGCACCGATAGAAAAGTCAGCCAGATAGGCGATGCCGCCTAAGGCGGTCACCGCCACAACCCCCGGTCCCCAGCGGCGAAAGCTCAGCGGAGCATAGCGAAGGGTATAATCTTCCAGCGTTTCTTTTGAGCCGGAGGCACTGGTTTGCGCAGGTAAATCAGTTTTTATATCCAGTGATGACATAGTCATTCCTTAATGGTTAGGCATGACTGGAATTAGCAAACCTTATGCCACATCGCAGGGCAGGCGCTATCAGGGCTTTATGAAGGGGATGGCTAAAGAGAGGGCGGGGCATGCACCATCCCGACACCTCTGCGCCGGGATGGTGCAGGGGTTACTTGCCGAGCATGCCTTTGTCTTCGATAAAGGCGATGATATTTTGCAGGCCGTCGCCGCTTTTCAGGTTGGTGAAGCTCCACGGGCGTTCGCCGCGCATGCGCAGGGTATCGCGCTCCATCACTTCCAGAGACGCGCCCACGTACGGTGCAAGATCGGTTTTATTGATCACCAGGAAGTCGGATTTGGTGATCCCCGGTCCGCCTTTGCGCGGGATCTTTTCCCCTTCCGCCACGTCGATGACGTAGATGGTGAGATCCGCCAGCTCCGGGCTGAAGGTGGCGCTCAGGTTATCGCCGCCGCTTTCCACAAAGATGAGATCGAGATTGCCGAATTTCTCGCTCAGCGCCTCCACCGCGGCAAGGTTCATTGACGCGTCTTCCCGAATGGCGGTATGCGGGCAGCCGCCGGTTTCGACGCCGACAATTCGTTCAGGCTCCAGGGCGCCAGCCTCGGTGAGAATGCGCTGATCTTCTTTGGTATAGATATCGTTGGTCACCACCGCCAGCTGCCAGGTGTCGCGCATGGCTTTGCAGAGGGCTTCCAGCAGCGCCGTTTTTCCGGAGCCGACCGGGCCGCCGACGCCGACGCGCAGCGGTTGCTTAATCATGTTCATACCTTCTCCTAAGAACGGAATAGTCGGGAATACTGGGTTTCGTGCCGGGCGGAAGCGATAGCCGCCAGCGGCGTCGCCGAACCGAGGGCGTCGTCCGGGGCGGCGAGGGCGCTGTCCATGTCCGCCGCGTAGCGGTCGCACAGGCGTAGAATCAACTGCTGGGCCGCCTGCTGGCCAAAGGGCACCAGCTTGACGCCCGCCATCACCGCGCTTTCAATCCAGCTATAGCCAAGGCTCAGGGCCAGGTCAGGAATGGCGATTTGCCAGCGTACGCCGAGCCACGCCATGCCAGTTAGCTGACTTTGCTGGCACAGCTTGCGCCACTCGGGCGGGCAGTCCGGCTGCCAGTCGGCCAGCAGCCGGGTGAAGGCCGCGCCGCGGTTGCGCTCTTCATCGCGCAGCTCGCGGGTTTCCCGGCAGGCGAGCAGGTAAGCGGTCCAGCGCCGGGCGCAGGCCAGATCGCCCGCTTCGCAGGCCCGGTAAAGCCGGGCGAACAGCGGCAGATCGACGGTAAAAAAGCTCTGCTCCATCTGCCGCAGCTGCCAGCGCTCAAAGGCGGCGGTATCCGCTACCCAGCCCGCTTCCACCGCCCACTCCAGCCCCTGGGACCAGCTGTAGCCGCCAACCGGGAGGCTGCTGCTGGCAAGCTGCATTAAGCGCAGACGTTTTTCCGGCGTCGGCATTTAGTGGCTGTGCTCATGATGGTGATGATGGTGATGCCCGTGCGATTCGCTGGCGTAGGCGCCGGCTTCCGGTTCAAACGGCAGATGCGCGAAATCCACGGCCAGACCAAACTGGCGCAGCATATCGTCCAGGACGTGATCGTGATGATAGCGCAGCTCGCCGGGCATAATTTGCAGCGGCACGTGGCGATTGCCAAGGTGATAGCAGGCCTTCGCCAGCACAAAGGGGTCATCGCAGCGTACGACCGAAACGGCTTCATCGGCGGCGATCACTTCGATGAACTCGCAGCCGTTTTCGTTGCTGAGAATATCGCCGCCGCGCAGCAGCAGGCCGCGCGGCAGCAGCAGGCCCGCCTGACGACCATCGTTAAGCGTGACTTTTATGCGGCTTTTTACCCGCACGTCAATCGGCAGGGTAACGCTGGCCGTGGCCTGCGCCGGGGTCTCCACCCGTTGGGTTAAATAAAGCATGTGCGCTCCTTAAAACAGGAAATAACGTTGCGCCATCGGTAGCACGTCCGCCGGTTCGCTGGTAATCAGTTCGCCGTCGATGCGCACCTCGTAGGTTTGCGAATCCACGGTAATATTGGGCAGCAGGCCGTTGTGGTGCATATCGGCTTTTTGTACCTCGCGGCAGCCTTTCACCACCGCCGTCGCGCTGTGCAGGTTCAGCCGTTCAGCGACGCCGTTTTCCGCCGCCGCCTGCGACAGGAAGGTCAAACGGCAGCGGTGACGGGCGCTGCCCAGCGCGCCGAACATCGGGCGATAGTGCACCGGCTGCGGCGTTGGGATAGAGGCGTTGATGTCGCCCATCGGCGCCATGGCGATCATGCCGCCTTTAACGATTGTCGCCGGTTTCACGCCGAAGAACGCCGGGGACCACAGCACCAGATCCGCCAGTTTACCGGCTTCAATCGAGCCGACTTCGTGGGCGATACCGTGGGTCAACGCCGGATTAATCGTGTATTTGGCGATATAGCGCTTTACGCGGAAGTTGTCGTTATCGCCGCTCTCTTCCGCCAGCGGGCCGCGCTGAACTTTCATCCGGTGCGCTACCTGCCAGGTACGTAACACCACTTCGCCGACGCGCCCCATCGCCTGCGAATCAGACGAGGTAAGGGAGAAGGCGCCGAGGTCGTGCAGGACGTCTTCCGCGGCGATGGTTTCCCGCCGAATGCGCGATTCGGCAAACGCCACGTCCTCGGCGATATCCGGATCGAGGTGATGGCAAACCATCAGCATATCCAGATGTTCGTCAATGGTGTTGACGGTATAGGGCAGCGTCGGGTTGGTCGACGACGGTAAAATATTGGGGTGCGCGCAGGCGGTAATAATATCCGGCGCATGGCCGCCGCCCGCGCCTTCGGTATGGAAAGTATGGATAGTGCGCCCGCCGATGGCCGCCAGGGTATCCTCAACGAATCCGGACTCATTGAGGGTGTCGCTGTGCAGCGCGACCTGCACGTCCATTTCGTCGGCCACGGTCAGCGCGCAGTCGATTGCCGCCGGGGTCGCGCCCCAGTCTTCGTGAATTTTCAGGCCGATAACCCCGGCCGCGACCTGCTCACGCAGCGCGTCGGGATTCGAGCCGTTGCCTTTACCCAGTAGGCCGATATTGACCGGCAGGCTGTCGGCGGCCTGCAGCATCCGCGAGATATACCACGGCCCTGGCGTACAGGTCGTGGCGTTGGTGCCCGCCGCCGGGCCGGTCCCGCCGCCGATCATGGTGGTGACGCCGGAGACCAGCGCCTCTTCCGCCTGCTGCGGGCAGATCCAGTGAATATGCGTATCGACGCCGCCGGCGGTGACGATCTTACCTTCCGCCGCAATAATTTCCGTGGCCGCGCCGATCGGGATCGTGACGTTGGGCTGAATATCCGGATTGCCGGCTTTGCCGATCGCGAAGATCCGTCCGTCTTTGACGCCAATATCGGCTTTGACGATCCCCCAGTAATCGACGATCAGGGCGTTGGTCAGCACCAGATCCACGCACCCGGCGGAAAGCATCTGTCCCTGCCCCATTCCGTCGCGGATCACTTTACCGCCGCCAAATTTGACCTCTTCGCCGTAGGTGGTCAAATCATCTTCGACCTCGATCCACAGCTCGGTGTCCGCCAGGCGAACTTTATCGCCGGTGGTAGGGCCGAACATGTCGGCATAGGCCTGACGTGAAATTTCACTCATCGTTTGCCTCCAGCGCGCCCATCACCTCGCCGCGAAAACCGTACACCGCACGGGTTCCGGCCAGCGCCACCAGCTCCACCTCGCGTTTTTGACCCGGCTCGAAGCGCACTGCGGTGCCGGCAGCGATATTCAGCCGATAGCCGGTCGCCTGCTGGCGATCGAACTTCAGCGCCGGGTTGACCTCGGCGAAGTGGTAATGCGAGCCGACCTGAATCGGCCGGTCGCCGTGATTTTCAACAATAATGCTGCAGGTTGCGCGGCCAGCGTTGAGGGCTATCTGTCCGGGCTTTATCTGATATTCTCCAGGGATCATCACGCTACCTCAGATTATCGGATTATGAACGGTGACCAGCTTCGAGCCGTCCGGGAAGGTGGCTTCGACCTGGATATCGGGGATCATTTCCGGCACGCCTTCCATGACCTGGTCACGGCTCAGGACGTGGCGTCCCTCTTCCATCAGCTCGGCGACGCTTTTGCCATCGCGCGCGCCTTCCATAATAAAGGCGCTAATCAGGGCCACGGATTCGGGATAGTTGAGCTTCAGGCCGCGGGCCAGGCGACGCTCCGCCACCAGTGCGGCGGTAAACAGCAACAGCTTGTCTTTTTCTCTGGGTGTCAGTTCCATAGCGTTCTCTTAAGTCAGCCAGATTCGGGGAAGTACCGGAGATTTGCCGGTCAGATGCGGGCGCATGAATTGCCAGATATCGCGCATCGCCCGCTGGCAAAGCAGATTATCATCGCTTAAAAAACGTACCGCTAGCAGGCCGTCGGTGAGCGTAGCGCCGGCGTAATTTGCCAGCGGCGTAAGCTTTTCGCGTACGCCTTCCAGCAGCGTTTCGTTCGCCGGGTAGAACAGCATCGTTCCCACCCACGGCTGCTGCGCGACGCAGGCCAGCTGTCCATCGGCCAGGCTCAGGCGCTCAATCAGCAGCGGAGAGCCGTCGACCCACACTTCCAGCCGATTGGCGAGCGCGCCGTGGCTAAAAGCTTCGCCGATAACCGGTCGGCCAAGGCACAGCAGGTCCCAGGCCAGCAGTGTGCTGGAGGCGGCGAGATGAAAGGCGGTAGACAAAGCGGCGTTGGCGCCGGGAAAGAAGATCGCGTCCTGCGGCAGCCACTCGAGCGTCGAGTTTTCGGCCAGCGTCAGGGTTTGCTGAAGCCGCGCCTGCGCGCCGCTGCTGCGATAAAACTTGCTGGCGCCGGGCATGGTGATCAGGGTATGGCAATCGGCATCAATGGTCGCGCTAATGGTGAGCTCATCGCCGCCGACGATGCCGCCGGGCGGATGAAGCAGATAGAGGTGGCAGGTCTCTGCTTCGGGATAAAACGGGCGCTGAACGGTGAGGGGACCGACATGGCGACGGGAGGCGAGCGTGGTTTTCCCGCCGAGAAATTGAAACTGGAGGTCCAGCGTGGCCTGCCAGCCTTTTTTATTCTGTGCTAACACGGTGCCGTGCAATGTCGCGCCCCTGCAAAATCAAGATAAAACAGCAGCGAAGAGTATTGATCGGGGGGCAATCATCCCGATCATATGAAAAGCTTATGCCCGTCATACTTCGAGCCGCAGCGGCGTTGGCTACGGGCTACTCGGCCCATCCATGGGCCTCGCCCTGGCGGGCCGTCGCAAGCGACGTTCAAATCTGCTCCCGGCAGATTTGTCGCTCGCCCGAATCACTGACTGGAGTAAGCTCATTGCCGCCTTGCGGCGAAGCAAAGGTTATTTCTGCTCCGGCGCTTTTTTCTTCTTTTTGAAACGAGACCAGATTCGGGTTTCCTGACGACGCCACAAACGCTGAATGTTGTCATGATGGCGCAGCAGGATCAGGCACGACAGCATCGAAACGGGGAAAGTGTACTGCGGTTTGAACCACCAGACATAGAAGGGCGCAATCAGCGCGCTCACGATGGCCCCAAGAGAGGAGTAGCCGCTGAGCAGAATCGTCAGCAGCCAGGTTCCGGCCATTACGCCGGTAAGATCCCAGCCGATTGGGGCAATGGCGCCGAAGGCGGTCGCCACGCCTTTACCACCGCGGAAGTTAAAAAATACCGGCCAGATATGGCCCACGCAGGCGGCAATCGCCACCAGACCGAGCCAGAACGGGGTCAGGCCTAGCGCCCACGCGCCCCAGACCGGCAGCATGCCTTTCAGCACATCAAAAATCAGTACCGCTACGGCTGCGCCTTTGCCGCCAATTCGCAGGACGTTCGTCGCCCCAGGATTGCCGGAGCCGCTGTCGCGAGGGTCAGGAAGGCCAGCGAGGCGGCAAACGAGAATGGCGCTGGAGATTGAGCCGCAGAGGTAGGCGAGGATAACCAGTCCAGGCGCGATTGCACTCATCAGCTGTTCCATTTAGAAAGAGTTGGTTTATCCCCAGCGCTGTCGGCGCGTTGGCCCGCCCGGACGCATCGCAACGCCGTGCGCCTGGAGCCTTGCCGCGTCGCGGTCTTACTGCAACGCAAATTATTTAGGGGATGTCTTTGCATCTGTGGATAATACGCATAATTGGTCAGAAGTGGTATCCGGTTTAGTCAAAAAGCAGGCGGGTCGTGATGGATATTGTATTTATAGAGCAACTTTCGGTAATCACCACAATTGGTGTTTACGACTGGGAACAAACCATCGAACAGAAGCTGGTGTTCGATATCGAAATGGCGTGGGATAACCGCAAAGCGGCGGCCAGCGATGATGTCAGCGATTGCCTCAGCTATGCTGATATCAGCGAGCTGGTGATCAACCACGTTGAGGGAGCGCGCTTTGCGCTGGTGGAGCGCGTGGCGGAAGAGATCGCCGACCTGCTGCTGGAAAAGTTTCAATCGCCATGGGTACGTATTAAAGTCAGCAAGCCCGGCGCGGTAGCGCGAGCGGCCAACGTTGGCGTCATTATTGAACGTGGCCTTAATCTGAAACAAAACTTTTCAGGTCATACTCGTTAAACAAAGCGTGTTTATACCGGTCATAGAATCCGGCTATCAGGCTATGCTATTTGCCGTTTTGTTCCTGAACAGCGCTCGAAATCCTTGCGTACAACCTGTACGCTCAGTTTTCTGCGCGCTGTCTGTGGCCAAATAAGCACGCCTGATAGCTCGGTTCTTCGTTCCTGGTTTTTTTCATTTTACTTTTTAAAGGGTTTAATTGGATGAGCGATATACACTCGCTGCTGATAGCGGCAATATTGGGTGTGGTTGAGGGTTTGACAGAGTTTTTACCTGTCTCCAGTACTGGTCATATGATTATTGTCGGTCATCTGCTGGGTTTTGAAGGCGATACCGCAAATACTTTTGAAGTAGTGATTCAGCTTGGTTCCATTCTGGCCGTTGTGGTGATGTTCTGGCGCCGTCTGTTTGGCCTTATCGGCATTCATTTTGGTAAAAAGCCCGAACATGAAGGCCAGGGCAGCGGTCGCCTGTCGCTTATTCATATTCTCTTGGGGATGGTCCCGGCGGTGGTGCTGGGGCTAATTTTCCACGATACCATCAAGTCGCTGTTTAACCCGATTAACGTGATGTATGCGCTGATTGTGGGCGGCGTGCTGCTGATCGCGGCGGAAGTGCTGAAGCCAAAACAGCCGCGCGCGGTGGGCATTGATGATATGACCTATCGTCAGGCGTTCGTCATCGGCTGCTTCCAGTGTCTGGCGCTATGGCCGGGCTTCTCGCGTTCCGGAGCGACGATTTCCGGCGGGATGCTGATGGGTGTAAGCCGCTATGCGGCCTCTGAGTTCTCGTTCCTGCTGGCGGTGCCGATGATGATGGGCGCAACCGTACTGGATATGTACAAGAGCATTGGGTTCCTCAACGCCAGCGATATTCCGATGTTTGCCGTCGGTTTTGTCACGGCGTTTATCGTTGCGCTGATTGCGATTAAAACCTTCCTGCAGCTGATTAAACGTATTTCGTTTATCCCGTTCGCCATTTACCGCTTTATCGTCGCGGCAGCGGTCTACGTGGTCTTCTTCTAAGCGCCCGCCCTCAGTCGCGCGGCTGAGGGCAACGCTTTTCTTTCCAGCGGGCGACGGCCTGAATTCGCCGACGCGTTAGCTCTTCACGAATCTCAACGCCCTGAAAACCTTCCGCCAACACCTCTTTTGTTGAAACCGACCGGGCAACTTCCCAGGCTTCCAGCAGCAGGCGTCCCTGCGGATAATCGCAGGCTTCAAAGCCGGTGCGCCCGCGCACGTCGGCCTCGCTGGTTAAGGCGATTTGCCTGACACGATGCGGCTTGCGCCAGGCGTCGATATTATCGAACAGCTTGACCAGCGTTTTCGGCTGCAGGATGGGGAGCGTATGAATCAGATCGTGAAATTCGGCGACCAGCTTAGCCAGGTCGCGAATGTCGTTCGGTACTCGCAGACGGGCGCAGAGCTGCTCGACCAGCTTAACCCCCGCCGGGCCGTGACCATGATGGCGGGGCCAGAGCGCTTTCGGCGTTAGCCCTTTCCCCAGGTCGTGGCATAGCGTGGCAAAACGGACATCCACTTCCGGAGAGAGCATCGCCGCCATGGTGACGGTCATCAGCGTGTGCAGACCAGTGTCGATTTCCGGGTGCCATTTCGCCGGAGCCGGTACGCCATAAAGGGCGTCGACTTCCGGGAACAGCACCTTGAGCGCCCGGCAGTCGCGTAGTGTCTGGAAGAAGACCTGCGGGTTGCGGGTGGCAAGGGCGCTTTCCGTCTCTTTCCACACCCGCTCAGGCGTGAGGTGCGCCAGCTCGCCGGCATCGGCCATCGCGCGCATCAGCGCCATGGTTTCATCGGCGATGCGGAACCCCAGGTGCGCGTAGCGGGCGGCAAAGCGCGCCACGCGCAGGACGCGTAGCGGATCCTCGCTAAAAGCGGGCGAGACGTGGCGCAACAGGCGCTGGCGTAAGTCAGTCTGGCCGCCGTAGGGATCGATAATCTGGCCGTCGGCGTCCTGGGCCAGCGCATTGATCGTCAGATCGCGGCGCAGCAGATCTTGTTCAAGGGTAACGTCGGCTGCGGCATAGCAGGTAAAGCCGGTGTAACCGGAACCTGACTTGCGCTCGGTACGCGCCAGGGCATACTCTTCGCGGCTTTGCGGATGAAGGAACACGGGAAAATCACGGCCTACCTGCTGGTAGCCCGCGTCGAGAAGTTGCTGAGGCGTGGCGCCAACCACGACCCAATCTTTGTCTTTAACCGGTAGCCTTAATAACGCATCTCGTACTGCACCACCGACCAGATAAACCTTCACGCCTTACTCTCCCGTCTTCATTTTCTTACGATGATACGTAAGTCTGGCAGAGAAGACGAATTAGTTCATCCAACGGTCTTTGCGTTTGCGGCTCGGTACCAGGTGCGGCAACACCAGTCCGAGGATCAGGCCGACGCCCAGCACGCCGCCGCCGTACATAAACCACTGCATGATAATGGTGCGCTGTTTGTCATCAAGCTGCAGATTCGCGGCGTTTACCTTTTTCTGCGCGACAACCAGCTCATTTTTCAGCTTTTGGTTCTCTTCTTTCAGGCCGTTGATAACGGCGTCGCTACCGGCGACTTTCTTCTGCATGTCCGCCGTGCGCTGGTTCCAGGTGGTGTCGATATTGTTCAGTTTGTCGGTCAGGGTTTTGACCTGGTTTTCCAGATCCGGCACGCGGGTGCGCAGGCTGGGCTCGTTGCTCAGCTCTTTCAGGGGGATCCAGGCTGTACGGCCGCTGCCGTCGCGTACCTGAGCATAGTTCGTGCTGTCGTTGGTTTGCAGCACCGCGACTTCCTCACCGGCGTTGATGGTGCCCACGAGACGATAGTTATCGCCCGGACCGCTGCGCACCCAGGTATTCAGTTCATCTGAAACGTAACGTTTTTCTTCCGCGTGAACCGCCGTGGCGGCGCTCAGCGCCAGCAAAGTCAATGTAATAAGGCGTAATTTAGGCATCAGGTCATCGTTTGGTCATAAAAAGTTGAACGATAGTAGTGGCATCGCCGAAGCGACGCAAAGTTTTCCGCCACAATCGGAATCATCCAGGAGGTGGCCCGGCAAAATGCGCATTGCATGGCGATTCGCCGCAAAATACTATTTACTGACAAGAAATATCGTTGTTAGTTCGCCGCAATTTCCCGGCACAGCATATAAGCGGAAGAATTCAGTCATGGCTCAAGAAATCGAATTAAAGTTTATCGTCGCTCAGGATGGCGTTGACGCGCTGCGTCAGCACCTCAACACGCTGGAGGCAAAGCATACGCCCGCGGGTCAATTGCTGAATATTTACTATGAAACGGCGGATAACTGGCTGCGCCGCCACGACATGGGGCTGCGCATTCGCGGCGACCAGGGACGCTATGAAATGACGCTGAAAATCGCCGGGCGCGTCGTCGGCGGCCTGCATCAGCGTCCGGAATACAACATTCCGCTGGACACGCCGGAGCTGGCGCTGGAGAAACTGCCGGCTGAGGTCTGGCCGCAGGGAGAACTGCCGGCGGAGCTCGCACAGAACGTACAGCCGCTTTTCAGCACTGATTTTGCGCGTGAAAGATGGGTTGTAAAGGAAGGCGATAGCGAAATTGAAATCGCGCTCGACCGCGGCGCAGTCAAAGCCGGTGAACACCAGGAGCCGATTTGTGAACTGGAGCTGGAACTGCTGTCCGGTAAAACGCAGGACATTCTGACCCTTGCCCGTCGCCTGCTAGATACCGGCGTACTGCGCCAGGGTAGCTTGAGCAAGGCGGCGCGCGGTTATCATCTGGCGCAGGGCAATGAAGAACGTCCGCTCACCGCGTTGTCTATCCTTCGCGTCGCGCCGAAGGCCAGCGTCGAACAGGCACTGGAAGCGGCGCTGGAAAGCGCGCTCGCGCACTGGCTGTATCATGATGAACTCCTCAATCGCGGCAATGCGAAAGCGAAAGCGGAGATTCTGCACGCCATCGCCCGCGTGCGGCATGCGCTGGTGCTGTTTGGCGGCATTGTTCCGCGCAAGGCCACCACGCTGCTGCGTGAGCGTCTGAACGAAGCCGAAACGGCGCTGGCGGAGGCCGAAACGGCCCAGGCGGCGCTTTTCAGCGTGGCGACCGTCAGAGCGAAACTGACGCTCACCGATCTGCTGGTAAACCGCGGCTGGCGTCCTTTCCTGAACGCTGCCGGGGAACAGAAGATTGCCGGATCGTTTAAACGCTTCGCGGATATTCAGCTCTCCAGAGCGGCGGCGGAGCTGAAAAACGCCTTCCGCCAGCCGTCCGCTGACGGTTATGTCGATCAGCTTCCGCGCCTGACCCGCGAAATTGACACCGTTCAACTGTTATCCGGAGCTTATCTCGACGTCGCCGGGCCGTGGCTGGAAAACTGGCAAGAGACCCGCCGGGCGATTGCGCATAACGACAGTAGCGTTATCGAATATTTTCGTCGCCAGGCGCTGGCAGCGGAGCCGTTCTGGCTGCATAGTGGAAAACGATAATTTCAGGCCAGGGAGCCCCTAAGATGCCGCTTTCTTCGCAGTTACAGCAGCACTGGCAGACGGTCATAGACCGACTGCCAGCGGATTTTCCCGTATCGACGTTGAGCGAACGGGCGCAATCGGTTATGGCCTTCAGCGATTTTGTCGCGCAGAGTCTGATCGCGCAGCCGCAGTGGCTGGCGGGGCTTGAAAGTGCGCCTCCCGAGGCGCTGGAGTGGCATCACTACGCCGAGTGGCTGCGGGTTCGCCTGGCCGAGGTCAATGATGAGGCCGCGCTGATGCGCGAGCTGCGCCAGTTTCGCCGCTGGATTATGGTGCGCATCGCCTGGGCCCAGGCGCTATCGCTGGTCAGCGAAGAGAGCAGTCTACAGCAGCTCAGCGCGCTGGCGGAGACCTTAATCGTCGCCGCGCGCGACTGGCTTTACGCCGCCTGCTGCCGCGAATGGGGGACGCCGTGTAATGCGGAAGGTTCAGCTCAGCCGCTGCTGATCCTCGGCATGGGCAAGCTCGGCGGCGGCGAGCTGAATTTCTCCTCCGACATCGATCTGATTTTCGCCTGGCCGGAGCACGGCTCCACCCGCGGCGGCCGTCGCGAGCTGGATAACGCGCAGTTTTTTACCCGTCTCGGACAGCGCCTGATTAAGGTGCTGGATCAGCCCACCCAGGATGGCTTTGTCTACCGCGTGGATATGCGCCTGCGCCCGTTTGGCGACAGCGGCCCGCTGGTGCTGAGCTTTGCCGCGCTGGAAGATTATTACCAGGAGCAGGGGCGCGACTGGGAGCGCTATGCGATGGTGAAAGCGCGCATCATGGGCGAGAACGATGGTGTTTATGCCGGCGAGCTGCGCGCTATGCTGCGGCCATTTGTCTTCCGCCGTTATATTGATTTCAGCGTGATTCAGTCCCTGCGTAATATGAAGGGAATGATTGCCCGCGAGGTGCGCCGCCGGGGTCTGAAGGATAATATCAAGCTCGGCGCGGGCGGTATCCGCGAAGTGGAGTTTATCGTCCAGGTCTTTCAACTGATTCGCGGCGGTCGCGAGCCGATGCTGCAACAGCGGGCCCTGCTGCCGACGCTGGCCGCCATCGAGGAGCTGCACCTGCTGCCGGAAGGCGATGCGCAGAGGCTGCGCGAAGCCTATCTGTTTTTGCGACGCCTCGAAAACCTGCTGCAGAGTATCAACGATGAGCAGACGCAAACTCTGCCGCAGGATGAGCTTAATCGCGCCCGGCTGGCTTGGGGGATGGGCGCTGCCGACTGGGAGACGCTCAGCGCGCGGCTGGCGGAGCAGATGGCCAACGTGCGGCGCGTGTTTAATGAACTGATCGGCGACGATGAAACGCAGTCGCCGGATGAACAGCTTGAAGAGTACTGGCGCGAACTGTGGCAGGACGCGCTGCAGGAGGACGATACCAGCCCGGCGCTGGCGCATCTTGCTGATAACGATCGCCGCAGCGTGCTGGCGCTGATCGCCGATTTTCGTAAAGAGCTGGATCGGCGGACGATTGGTCCGCGCGGCCGTCAGGTGCTCGATCAGCTCATGCCGCATCTGCTTAGCGAAATCTGTTCGCGCGCCGATGCCCCGGTGCCGCTGGCGCGCATCACGCCGCTGCTGACCGGAATTGTCACCCGTACAACCTACCTGGAGCTGCTGAGCGAGTTCCCCGGCGCGCTAAAGCACCTGATTAGCCTGTGCGCCGCATCGCCGATGGTCGCCAGCCAGCTGGCCCGTCACCCGCTGCTGCTGGACGAGCTGCTGGACCCGAATACGCTTTATCAGCCGACGGCCACCGATGCCTATCGCGACGAGCTTCGGCAGTATCTGCTGCGCGTACCGGAAGAGGATGAAGAGCAGCAGCTGGAGGCGCTTCGCCAGTTTAAGCAGGCGCAGCTGCTGCATATTGCCGCGGCGGATATCGCCGGAACCCTGCCGGTGATGAAAGTGAGCGATCACTTGACCTGGCTGGCGGAGGCGATGATTGATGCGGTCGTCCAGCAGGCCTGGCTGCAGATGGTGGCCCGCTACGGGAAGCCGACGCACCTTCACGAGCGCCAGGGGCGCGGTTTTGCGGTGGTCGGCTACGGCAAGTTGGGAGGCTGGGAGCTGGGCTACAGTTCCGATCTCGACCTGGTATTCCTCCACGATTGTCCGATGGAGGTGATGACCGACGGCGAGCGCGAAATCGACGGTCGGCAGTTTTATCTGCGCCTGGCGCAGCGCATCATGCATCTTTTCAGCACCCGCACCTCGTCGGGCATTCTGTACGAAGTGGACGCTCGCTTACGTCCTTCTGGCGCGGCGGGCATGCTGGTGACTACCGCCGATTCCTTTGCTGATTATCAACAAAACGAGGCATGGACCTGGGAGCATCAGGCGCTGGTTCGCGCCCGCGTGGTGTACGGCGATCCTGAGCTACAGGCGCGCTTTGACGCGATTCGTCGGGATATTCTCACCGCCCCGCGGGAGGGCGAAAAACTGCAAACCGAAGTGCGGGAAATGCGTGAAAAAATGCGCGCTCATCTGGGGAATAAGCATCCCGATCGCTTTGATATTAAAGCCGATGCCGGGGGGATCACGGATATTGAATTTATTACCCAGTATCTGGTCCTACGCTATGCCAGTGATAAACCGAAGCTCACGCGCTGGTCCGATAACGTCCGTATTCTGGAACTGCTGGCGCAGAATGACATTATGGACGAGGGAGAGGCGAGGGCGTTAACTCACGCTTACACTACGCTGCGCGATGCGCTACATCACCTGGCGCTGCAGGAACAGCCGGGGCACGTGGCGCCAGAGGCGTTTAGCGAGGAGCGTGAACAGGTCAGCGCCAGCTGGCAGAAGTGGTTGATGGCTTAACTAAAAAACCGGGTGTGCTATTATCGCGCGCAAAGTTTGCGTCTCGCAGGAGAGAGGAATGAAAGTAACGCTGCCAGAGTTTGAACGTGCAGGAGTGTTGGTGGTTGGCGATGTGATGCTGGACCGCTATTGGTATGGACCCACCAGCCGCATTTCGCCGGAAGCGCCGGTGCCGGTGGTGAAGGTGGAAAATATCGAAGAACGTCCTGGCGGCGCGGCAAACGTGGCGATGAACATTGCGTCCCTCGGCGCGACCTCTCGCCTCGTTGGCCTGACCGGGATTGACGATGCCGCCCGCGCGTTGAGTAAGGCGCTGGCCGACGTTAACGTGAAGTGCGATTTTGTCTCCGTCCCGACGCACCCGACGATTACCAAACTGCGCGTGCTGTCGCGTAACCAGCAGCTGATTCGTCTCGATTTTGAAGAAGGGTTCTCCGGCGTCGACCCGCAGCCGATGCACGAACGTATTCAGCAGGCGCTGGGCTCCATTGGCGCACTGGTACTCTCTGATTACGCCAAAGGCGCGCTGACCAGCGTTCAGACCATGATTAAGCTGGCTCGCGACGCGGGCGTTCCGGTGCTCATTGACCCGAAAGGCACGGATTTTGAACGCTATCGTGGCGCCACCCTGCTGACGCCTAACCTCTCAGAGTTTGAAGCGGTAGCGGGTAAATGTAAGGATGAAGAAGAGATCGTTGAGCGCGGGATGAAAATCATTGCCGATTTCGATCTCTCCGCGCTGCTGGTGACCCGTTCCGAGCAGGGGATGACGCTGCTGCAGCCTGGGCGGCCGCCGCTGCATATGCCTACTCAGGCGCAGGAAGTTTATGATGTTACCGGCGCGGGCGACACGGTCATCGGCGTGCTGGCGGCGACGCTGGCTTCCGGCAACACGCTGGAAGAGGCCTGCTATTTTGCCAACGCGGCGGCGGGCGTCGTGGTGGGTAAACTCGGTACCTCTACCGTTTCGCCTATCGAACTGGAGAACGCGGTGCGCGGGCGCTCAGAGACCGGTTTTGGCGTGATGGGCGAAGAGGAGCTGAAGCTGGCGGTCGCCGCGGCGCGCAAGCGCGGCGAGAAAGTGGTGATGACCAACGGCGTGTTCGACATTTTACACGCGGGCCACGTTTCCTACCTGGCGAACGCTCGCAAGCTGGGCGACAGGCTGATTGTGGCGGTGAACAGCGACGCATCAACGAAGCGTCTGAAAGGCGAGTCTCGTCCGGTCAACCCGCTGGATCAGCGTATGATCGTGCTGGGCGCGCTGGAAGCCGTCGACTGGGTGGTCTCTTTTGAAGAGGACACACCGCAGCGGCTGATTGCCGGCATTCTGCCGGATCTGCTGGTGAAAGGCGGCGACTATAAGCCGGAACAGATTGCCGGTAGTGAAGAGGTATGGGCAAACGGCGGCGAGGTGCTGGTGCTCAACTTCGAAGACGGCTGTTCGACGACCAACATCATTAAGAAGATCCAGAAAGATAACAAACAGTAATGTTTTCTCTCCCCACCGTAGCGGCGGTATATCCGGGATTATCGCGCTAAACGCCGCGTAACCGACGATTCCGCTACAAAGTAGTGCAAAAGAGGCCCGCGATCGCCTAATCGCGGGCCTCTTTTTATTTAATGACGGCATAAATGATTTGGCGCAATAAATCACCATGTTGGGCGCATTTTTCGTACAAAAAACGTTAAGGTAAGGATAAATACTGAAGTAAGTAAAAAGCATATGACCAATCAGAACACCAACGGCTGAAGGAGTATGCGTATGAAGAATAACGATATGTATTTAATGAAGAATTTTGATTTCCTGGCCCAGAGTTTCGCCAGAATGAACGCACAAGGTCAGCCCGTCGATCTTCAGGCCATTGTTGGCAATATGGATGAAGCGCATCGTGAATGGTTCTGTCAACGCTATGAGCTGTACTGCCGGCAGGCGAACAGCGCGATGACGCCAGAAGCGGAGCTGGAGCACTAATCAACTTTCCACCTTACCGATATGACAACGGGCCTTGCGGCCCGTTGCTTGTTTTTACTGCTTCTCTTCTGCGTCAGGCGTCGCCGGCGCGCTCAGCGAACGGCTTTCCAGATCGTTAAGACGCTGCTCCAGCAGCGCCAGCTTTTCACGCGTGCGCAGCAGCACCTGCGTCTGCACGTCGAACTCTTCGCGGCTTACCAGGTCCAGGCGAGTTAACTGCGACTGGAGCACCTGACGAATTTTTTTCTCCACGTCTTCCCCCAGATCGCGGAGCCCTTTCGGCATCGATTCATGAACCTGACGGGCGATTTGTTCAATTTTTTTCGGGTCAATCATGGTGGTATCCTGCTCTGGTCGGTTATGGGCTCATTGTAGTGCGATCGTCGGTGCCTATAAACCATAAATGTTTGAAGCTTATGCATTGCCGACGATAGTCAATAGCGTTATAGTGACTTTGCTTATTCTCAGGGCGGGGCGAAATTCCCCACCGGCGGTAAATCAACCATAGCGTTGAAAGCCCGCGAGCGCTTTCTGTGAATGCAGAAAGGTCAGCAGATCCGGTGTAATTCCGGGGCCGACGGTTAGAGTCCGGATGGGAGAGAGTAACGGCTCAGTCGGGTTTCTGCCCGCTTGCGTTGACTTTTGCCGCTAAACCGGCGCTCCTAAGACTGCCCTGATTCTGGTAACCATACAATTAATGAGGTTTTTTTTACCATGAATCAGACGCTACTTTCCTCTTTTGGTACCGCTTTTGAACGTGTGGAACACGCTTTAGATGCACTGCGCGAAGGCCGCGGTGTGATGGTACTTGACGATGAAGATCGTGAAAACGAAGGCGATATGATTTTCGCCGCTGAAACCATGACCGTTGAGCAAATGGCCCTGACTATTCGTCACGGCAGCGGTATTGTTTGCCTGTGCCTGACGGAAGATCGCCGTAAACAGCTCGACCTGCCAATGATGGTTGAGAACAACACCAGCGCCTACGGTACCGGTTTTACCGTGACCATCGAAGCCGCTGAAGGCGTGACCACCGGCGTTTCCGCCGCTGACCGCGTGACCACCGTGCGTGCGGCGATTGCCGATGGCGCGAAGCCGTCCGACCTGAACCGTCCTGGCCACGTTTTCCCGCTGCGCGCGCAGCCGGGCGGCGTGTTGACCCGCGGCGGCCATACCGAAGCGACTATCGACCTGGTGACGTTAGCAGGTTTCAAACCGGCTGGCGTACTGTGCGAACTGACCAACGATGATGGCTCTATGGCCCGCGCGCCGCAGTGCATCGAGTTTGCTCAGCAGCATAATATGGCTGTGGTCACTATCGAAGATTTAGCGGCTTACCGTCGTGAGCACGAACGTAAAGCCAGCTGATCGCTGACATTGCGCCAAATAATAAAGCCGGGTTATCCCGGCTTTATTATTGTCAGTCATGAAATTTTTAATGACTATTGATAATTTATCTTGATGATGACATCTTTACTGAATGGCCCATCGGCCACAGATTCAGACGGTTTTTTAGTGAGTTCGGCGGTATAGTTATGCGTTACTGTTGAAGGTTCACCGGGTATATATGTTGTAAAAGGCATATATTGGTTGAAAAGAACATCAGTATTAGCCGTGTCATCTACGATATTTAATAATAGCCCGTTCCCTATATCCAGATGTGTGGAATCGTAGAGATTTTCATTAATATAGAAACTGGTAGTAATATCAAATCGTTCAGTGCAGCCTGCAGTTTGATCTCGAATAGTTGAAAGACTAAAGTTTTTTTTCAGGACCGGCATGTTTTTTTCGTAGTTATAAATAGCTCCGAAATCAACAGTTTGATTTTCAGGATACAGCTTAACTGATGCTGTGCAGGTCAGAATATGGATATTATCCAGCCCTGAAATATAGTAACGTAAATTTTTAGCGTTGCTAAGCAGGTTCGCTCCCCCTTCACCATCAAACTGCAGTACGTTAATATCGCCAAAATTATAGACCGTTGAGCTATCAGGAGGAATCGCTGCTATTTTAACGTACAGGCGGAAGCGGGCGTTAAAGGTTATATTTTTTTGCAATGACGAACCATTACATACAGGATCATGAAAGATACTTGGGATTAGATAGTGATCCTGTCTATCAAGACAGGCGCCGGTGTTGATCCCTTGATTAATGCCTTCATAATCGACACCGGCATATGTTACGCCAAAAGTAAAATAGGGATTGTTGAGCACATCGCCGCTATTAAAAGCTGATAACTTTATCCACGCATAGATATTTTCTGTGGGTTTCGATGGAGACCATTCGCTCGCGTTATCGCAGTAAACCGTAATGTTAATGTCCGAGCTTTCCCATATCTTTTTCCCTAGCTGGATGTCGTTAGGGATGGTGAATGGGGGGAGAGTTAGCGTTGCGCTCACCGGGCCGCCATAGGTATTTTGATAGCAGTCAACCGCCCACGCAGGGAATGAAAACAGGCAGGCTAATAATGCTAAAAAACTGATTACTTTTTTCATTATTATTCCTTTTTCACCGGTTCGGACTGGCATGTTGCCTGAACAGAGTTGCAGCTGATCTTAAACATATGCAGGCCACCGTAATCGCCAATATAGCCGACCTGGAAATTCGCCGGTAAATTTTTAATTTCCTGGACCGCCTGGCCAAAGGGTTCCGCCATCATGCTGGCGGTTTTCGGTAGCAATGTTTTGCCGTTAACGCCGATATAACCGACAGTAATAAAGTAGGGAGACTTGTTCTTCAGCGTCAATCCACTGGCGGTTCGGCTAATGTCGACTTTGCCGACCAGATTTACCTGTCCATCAGGTATTTCGATAGCCTTTGGTCGCCAGAAAAGTTTAATCCGGCTCTGCATGGCAATCTGCATAACGTTTTTCTGTTCTGAACGCGGCGGAATTTCCCGAATATTGTAATAAAATAGCGATTCTCTGTCGGCAGGAAGCTGCGCCAGCGTTGCTTGCCCCATCAGGCGCACCTGCGCCTGCTCGCCGGCTTCAAGGCGCAACATTGGCGGTATTGCAGTGATATAAGTACGAGATTTTTTATTATCCTTGTCCTCTATCCATGATTGGGCAAGGAAAGGCGTGTCGGGACTCTGGTTGGTCAGACGCACCGAGACGCTTTTATCCGATTGGTTATAAATGATGCGTGTTCTGTCAGGAGATACGGCGGCATTGGCCGCAAAACTGGCGCCCGCCAGGCATAAAATTCCTTTTTTCATTACGTTTATCTTCATTGTCTTCATCCTGAATTAATGTTGAGACTTACACGGTAAAATAACGGCCTGACCATCAGCATTACTGTGGTTAGGTGGTGTAATGTCGCAGGCTTTATCGTTCCATTTGAGCGTCAGGATACTATTTTCCTGCACGCCGCTGAGGTACACGAAGCCATCATCGGCCACCAGTCCGATATCACGACCGGTCGATTTATCTGTCACGGTAACGCCCAACGGCGGATAGCGTCCATCTTCCAGGCGGATGACGCCAATAATTTGATAGCCTTTGGTCGCGCTGAGCGGCATATAACCAATGGCTCCCTCGGTTAGCGTGGTGCGAATAACCGAGTTAGTGACATCGACACCTTCGGGTAGGTTGTTATTATTTACCATTACCGTGGCGGTAGTATAGTTACCCACCGATGGGACCACGGAAATACCAAATATATTAGTCTTACTGCGATTGTTATTCACTTCAACGCCAGAGATGCTATCCGCATCCACCATGACGCGGGAACTATTACCGGGGCTATAATCATGGAATGCCGCCCCATAACGCGTTGCCGTAAACGAACCGTTCCAGCCCGCGCTTAATGTGCGATAGTTGCTGGGCTGCACGCTGCCGTTAACATTTAGCCGGCCCCAGGGAGAGTAGTGTTGGTAATAACCGCGCAAGGCCGCTTCGCCATCGCTATAGTCTTTATCGCTGCCAGATACGGATAAATTCCAGGTATTGTTGCGGTCCGAACTGTCATAGTATGTTGCAGTTTGTGTAGCGGCGTCGTCGCCGTAGCGTTGTAAACTGTAGGTAACATTGCGGTTGTTTTCAAATGGTACTGAAATAGAGAAATAGTATTGATTTTCTTCATCATCGCCCCAGCTCACGCGGCTCATTGCCAGAGAGGCGGACATATTCTTGAAATCGCCAATATCAAAGTTGCGGCTAACGGAGAATGAATAGTTGGTATTGGTATCACTATTCCAGTAGGTATTGCGCGTAATGCTCAGATAGCTGTTTAGCGCCAACGGTTCGATATATTGGTTAAATGAGAGGACATAGCTCTCTTTTTCATTATTGTTGGTATTGTTACCATCACGCGAATTGATATATTCACTCATCGTGACATATTCTTTATCCGAAAAACGATAACCCGCGAAGGTTATCTGACTGCCCGTTTCCTCGAAGCGCTTAGAATAGTTTGCGCGATAGCTGAAGCCGCGCTGCTTGCCTTCATTGTCATCGCGTAAATTGGCCTCTGCCCGCGTGACATCAAAGGAGAGGGAGCCAAAGCTATTCAGGTTAAAGCCGATTCCGCTGGTCGCCGCCTGGTAGTCGTCGGCGGTAACGATCGCGCCGCCGTATAAAGAGATATCGCTCAGCCAGCCCCATGAAATCTCTCCCGTCCAGAAGAGTGGGTTGTTAATGTCGTTGTGGGTGGTTGATGTAGGCTTGCCCACGGAGCTTTTATAACGTATCTGGCCCTGACGCGTCAGAAACGGGATAGAGGCTGAACCGACCTGAAACGTGCTTTTACGCCCATCTTCTTCTTCAATGGTGACATCCAGTTGCCCCTGCAACGTGGTCCCCAGATCGGTAATTGTAAACGGTCCGGGGGAAACGGAAGTTTGATACAAAGTACGGCCGTTCTGTGAAACGGTGACCCTGGCGTTTGTTTGAGCGATGCCGCTTATTTGCGGCGCGTATCCGCGCAGGTCCGGCGGTAGCATCTGTTCGTCGCTCTCCAGTGAAGCGCCGGTAAAATGGAACGTATCGTAGAGATCGGAACTGAGATCATACTGCCCCATGGTGAGTTTCGACGCCAGGGATGGAATAGGGCGGAACAGATAGGTTCGCGGCAGACTGCTGTTGCTGCCGTTGGAGTTATTTTCAGTAAACGACTGATCGTACTGATAATCGCTGCGTAGACGCCATGCGCCTAAGTTGAAACCCAGCGTGCCGTAGGTATTTACGTTTTGGTTGCTGTCGCCATGGCTGGGAACATACTGGCTGGCGTAGAGGTTATAATCCATGATAAAACCAGTAACCCCCACGTCCCAGAACTCCGGCGGGGTCCAGTTTTTGGCCCGATACTTCATCCACGCTTGGGGAACCGTTAAGGTCAGTATCATATTCGCTTTGTCCAGGCGAGTGACCAGGTCCGATTTATGGCTCAGATCGAGGCAACCTTGCGGGTTCAGCGGCTGTAGAGACAAGATAAACGCATCCGCAAAACCAAATTCTGTTAGATGTTCTTGAGTCAGGCAAAGCAGAGACCCATTTTCATTATCCGATTTTATCCATTCGAGATTATAGGCGCGCGGAAGCGTATTTTTGTTTATTTGTACGCGTACTAAATAGGTACCAACAGGGATGTAGCCTTTCTTTTCAAATTGCGAGAGATCGACGTTTTCCCGATCTTCGGCATCGATCATATCTGTATTAAATTCAATGGCATAAATCGACGTTGATAAAGAAAATACCATACATACAGAATAGAGGGCCCGCTTTATTAAAAGAGATAATCCTTTGGGCGTTAAATCGGAATAAATGAGATTACGCATAAAATCCGTTTCTTTTAATAAAGTAGGCCAACAAAGCCGGTGAGTTTTCACCGGCCTGGATTAATCAAGCAAGACAACAAATAGTGATTATTGATAAGCCAGGACGTAGTTTGCCTGAGCGTAAACATCACCTTCGGTAGCTTTTTTGGTCGGAGATTCCATACGTGCGTGGAAGTTCAGATCCTGAGTCGGGTTGGTATCGGTAAACATGACCGGAACTGCGGTGCCCAGAGTAACGGTGTTGTAACCTGCATCCAGGATACGCACGCCAACGTTAGTTGCGCCGCCGTAGTTGTTTTCTTTGGTGTTGGACATCAGGCTAGTGTCGGAAACATCAACGTTAGCAGAGGTAAAAGTCACATTAACTTTGTTAATAGTAGTGGTTTTGCCTTCAGTATCAGTGCTGGTCAGTACGCAATCACGCAGTTGAATAGTGAAGTCAGCAGACTGAGAATACTGGCCGCCATTCAGCACGGTGTCAGCAACCTGACCCAGATTTACGTCAATCTGAGAGCTTTCCGGAGCAACAGAGCAAGGTGCAGTAATTACTGTGCCGGAAAAATTAACGATACCGTGACCCTGATCGATTGCGCTTGCATTAAAAGCAGCTGTAGATAAAAGGGTAGTGGTGGCAACAGCGAGCAGTGTTTTCTTTAACATGGAATATAATCCTTTATAGATTAATCATATCTAGCGAATATAAACAAAATCCTGAAAGTTAAATATTAGAACCTGGGGGTTAATATTAACTTACGGCGCGAAATTATCATGTCACCATCTGTTACACTCGTTATTTATAGTTAACATTTATCTTTAGTTTAAGTTAATATATATGTTATTATTGCGTTTCTTAGACTATAGTCTGAATTGCTAAGCATGTTTAGCGCGATTTTTAACTTTTAATATATTTTATGTGAATGTAACTTCTTCTTTTTGCTATCGGATTTTTATCACCATAATAGCTGTTAACTTAAAATTGTCCTTTACTATAGAATATGCGGCTGACTATTTTTATTACTTAATGTTAAATTGGATAATTTGAACTTATTTCTTATTTGTTATGGATTCACGAGATGAATTGACTATGCCGATCCTGACATAAAATGATTTTATCTGCCAATCAACCATAGACTATGTCTTATGGCGACACGGTTCTTAATATGTAGGTCTTTTAACCCATTAATCTCATAAAGTAGTATGGTCTGGACTACGTTATTGGAGAGCATGACTTTATTCAGTTGGCTGCTAACACCAATTTATTAGTATAATCTATGTATATGGAAAACTCGATACTCATTGTCAGAGTATATAGTTGGTTATTCTCTTTTAATGAATGGTTATGAATAAAATATCCTGCAGAAATATAGCGTTAGTAAGCTTTTCCTGATAGGTAATGATTACGAGCTGGTTAAAAATAGAGCGGGTGCGCTATGCAGAGTTGATCTTGTCATCTACATGCGAATACGCGATATAGAGTGTCTACAAGATGTTCCCTCTTTGTCGACAAATAACAGAGAATGCTTATCGGCTCAGTCAGTATTGAAAGTTTTTGCCAGTAAGCCTCTTTCTGTGACTCACGTTGCCCGTGGACTGATTTTGCAAAACGTTTAAGATGCGGAAAATAAACAGCGTGTAATCATGGTAATTTGTTGAATTTAAATAAAAATTTTAATTTCTATTCTGGTTGCAAACCAATTTTATTGATATTCAAATTTTCTGACGATCATCATCATGCTTATCTGAGTTTATCCTGAATAAAAAGCGCGTAAGGTAAATGCATCCACTATTCTCAACCAAGGATATTACTATGTCACGTATCCGCATGCCGGCACTGTTTTTAGGCCACGGTAGTCCGATGAACGTGCTGGAAGATAACATCTATACCCGCGCCTGGCGGCATCTGGGCGAGACGCTGCCGCGGCCTAAAGCTATTGTGGTGATATCCGCGCACTGGTTTACACGCGGTACGGGAGTGACCGCGATGGAGGCGCCGAAAACAATCCATGATTTTGGCGGTTTTCCACAGGCGCTTTACGATACGTATTATCCGGCGCCGGGTTCACCTGAGCTGGCCCAACGCCTGGTTGAGCTGCTGGCGCCGGTGCCGGTGACGCTGGATAAAGAAGCCTGGGGCTTTGACCACGGTTCATGGGGCGTGTTGATTAAAATGTATCCCGATGCCGATATTCCGATGGTGCAGCTGAGTATTGATAGTACGAAACCCGCCGCATGGCATTTAGAAATGGGGCGTAAGCTGGCTCAGTTGCGTGATGAAGGCATTATGCTGGTGGCCAGCGGCAATGTGGTGCATAACCTGCGTACCGCGCGCTGGCACGGCGAGAATACGCCCTATCCTTGGGCGGAGTCGTTTAATGACTACGTGAAGGCGAACCTCGCCTGGCAAGGGCCCGTGGCCGAGCATCCGCTGGTGAATTACCTGGCGCATGAAGGCGGATCGTTATCTAACCCGACGGCCGAGCACTTTCTGCCGCTGCTGTATGTTCTTGGCGCCTGGGACGGCGAGGAGCCGATCACTATTCCGGTTGAAGGAATAGAAATGGGGTCGTTGAGTATGCTGTCAGTAGTGATTGGCGCTTGAGAAAAAACAAAACCCCGGCAGTAAGCGGTGCTGCCGGGGTTCAATGTTACTCGACGAAAATATGCGGATAAAAGCGCGACAGGTCCTGCGTGATCAGCGCCCGGTCTTCGCGAATGCCAATCCCCGCAGGCTGATCGTTAATTAGCCAGCTGCCGATGAGCGTGTAGCTATCGCCAAACTTCGGCAAAGGATAGAACTCCTGGACGATGGTGCCTTCTTCGCCGTACGGCCCTTCTACCGCTTCCAGCACCTTACCGTTCTCCACGATAGAGACGTTAGCGCCTTCGCGGGAGAAGATAGGCTTGATAACGTACTTGTCCATCTCCGGATGCGCATCTTCGCTGAAATAAGCGGCCAGCAGGTTCGGATGGTTGGGGAACATCTCCCACAGCAGCGGCAGCAGCGCTTTATTGGAGATAATGCTCTTCCATGCCGGCTCCAGCCAGCGCACGCCGGCATCTTCCAGCTTGGTGGAGAACACCTCGCGCAGCATGTACTCCCACGGATAGAGCTTGAACAGATTACCAATCACCTGGTCCTGCAGGTCGGTAAACTGACCTTTTTCGCCAAGACCGATATCTTCGATGTAAAGGAATTCGGTCGCCACGCCCGCTTCTACGGCGCAGTCCTGCAAGTATTGCACGGTACCGCGGTCTTCAATGGTATCGCGGCAGCAGGCCATATGTAGCAGCTGAAAACCGAACTGCTCGCGCAGTTCGCCGAAGCGATCGATCAGCTTCTCCTGAAGGCTGTTGAACTGATCGCTGCCCGCCGGAAGTTGACCGGCGTTGAGCTGATCTTCCATCCAGATCCACTGGAAGAATGCCGCTTCATACAGAGACGTCGGCGTATCGGCGTTGTTCTCCAGCAGCTTCGGCTCACCCACGCCGTCCCACGCGAGATCGAGACGCGAATACAGCGAAGGCTGATGGGTTTTCCACGACTGGCGCACGAAACCCCATGTATGTTTGGGGATGCGAAATTTGGCCATTAATTCATCGCTGGCGACGACTTTCTCTACCGCCTGCAGACACATCTGATGCAGCTCAGCGGTGACGTCTTCGAGCTTCTCAACCTGCGCCAGCGTCAGCTTATAATAGGCTTCTTCACTCCAGTACGGCTCACCGTACATGGTGTGAAAGTTAAAACCATATTCTGTCGCTTTTTCACGCCAGTCCGGGCGCTCGGTAATGCTGATTCTTTCCATGTCGCTTAGCCGCCCATCGAGCGTGAAGAAGAGGAGCTTGCTGAGCTACGCTGCATAGTTGATTGCTTAGCGACCGAGTCGCCAAACCCGCCGCGCGTCACGGTGCTGGTGGTGGCCGGTTTCGGCGCCATCGCGGTTTTCGGCACGTTCATGGTACGGCCCGGCTGCGCTGCGCCGTAGCTCTTACCGCCTGCGTCGGTATATTTACCATACGCCGGGCTGGCCGGATTTTTTGAGCTGAACAGCGGCTGCTGAGCGCCCATTCCGCCGCCCATCATCCGACCCATCATGTAGCCAGCCATCAGCGGCATCCAGAAGCTGCCGCTGCTTTGCGCCTGGGCCTGGTTTTCCGGAGCCATGCCAGCCTGAGCCGGCGCCTGCTGGCACTGACCTTCACCGAATTCGGCGACGCAATCTTCACGAGAGGCGTATTTCGGCGCGGTACGTTCCGCTTCTTTAAGCGCGTTATTGTAAGCGGTGGTGCACTCTGCGGATTTGCTCGGGTTAGCGGCAGAGCAGTCATCGGCGTTTTGATACAGAGAAACCGTTTCATCGCTTTGTTCACAACCGGCGAGCATAAATACCGCCGTCACGGCAAGCGCGACGGGAGTTAAGTGTCGAGCGCTCCAGCTTTTGCGGAAGGAGGCGTGTTTAATATTTTTTGTCCGTTTCATATTTGTCTTCCTGGACCCAGTGGTATGCGTTTTGTTAACGCTCAGGATAGAGGATGAGTGGTGGAAAATGAAGCGAATAGGGGCGGAAAGCGGGGGATCTTTACGTTGCCTTACGTTTAACGCTTCGCTTACCCGGCGGGTAAGCGAAGCGCGGACTGCGCAAACTTGATTACTGGCGGAACGGATTGCTGCCGCTGGTGCTGCGCGCTGATGCCGGTTTTGCCGCGGCGGTGTTGCTGTAGCCGTCAGCGCTGGCATCCTGCTGCGGGTTCTCCGGCGCGACGCTGTCCGGTGAGGTCGGAATCGCTTTACCCAGCGTATTGTTCAGCGCAACCAGGTCCTGCTCGTTCAGCGTACCGAGCGCAGACTTGATATTCAGCTCGTTAATCAGGTAGTTATAACGGGCGTTGGACAATTGCTGTTTGGCGTTATACAGGGTGGTCGTCGCGTCCAGGACATCGACGATGGTACGCGTACCCACCGAATAACCGGCTTCCATGGCATCCAGAGAGCTCTGGGCAGAGACCACGGCCTGTTTGTAGGCATTAATGCTGCTGATGGACGCGTTCACGTTGTTAAACGAGGAACGAACGGTCTGCACCACGCTACGGTGCGCGCTTTCCAGCTGCTCGCTGGCGCCGACAAAGTTGTACTGCGCCTGTTTAACCTGGGAGTTCACCATCCCGCCCTGATACAGCGGCAGGGAGAAGTTCAGGCCGATTTGGTTCTGCCCGATATCTCTGTCCGGCGTTGTGCTTTTGGAACCGCTGTAGCTGCTATTAGATACGTTACTGGACGCGTTTAAATTCAGGGTCGGCAGATGCCCGTCCTGCGCCTGGCGAATTTGCTCGCGCGCCAGATCCTGGCTCAGGCGAGCCTGCAGCAGCGACAGGTTGCGGTTTTCCGCTTCTTTCAGCAGCGCGTTAACCGCTGACGGCTTAGTCGTTTTAAAACCATCGACGTTCAGCGAGGCCAGCTCCGGATAGTAGTTACCGGTCACCTGGCGCAGCTCTTCAACCGCGTTATCGAGGTCGTTGCGCGCGGTCACTTCATTCGCCAGTACGGCATCGTACTGTGAACGGGCGTTCTGCACGTCGGTGATGGCCACCAGGCCAACGTTAAAGCGCTGGGTGGTCTGATCTAACTGGCGATAAATAGCCTGTTTCTGCGCTTCGGTATAGGAGAGCGTATCGATAGCGGCCAGCACTTTAAAATAGGCGGTCGCAGTGTTCAGGATCAGCGTTTGCTGGTCCGTCTGATAAGTGACGTCCTGAATGCCGGCGTTCTTTTCCTGCAGCGTCAGCGCGCGCCATTTCGACATATCGAACAGAACCTGCGTGAGCTGCAGCGAGCCGCTGGTGACGTCGGAATTCTGGTCTTTAGCATCACGGAAGCCGCTGGTATAGGTATAATCAGCACCCAGACCGAGCTGTGGTAGTAATGGGCTACGCGCTTCGTTGATCTTCTCGAATGCGGCATCACGATCGGCTGCTGACTTACGCAGATCAGGGTTGCTGATACGCGCCTGCTGATAAACCTGCAGCAGGTTTTCTGCCTGGCTCATGGCGCTGAAGCCAGTCAGGCCCAGGCCGATAAGGATGGGAAAGAGTTTCTTCATTTGCATTCCTTGTTGTGAAGCATTTAGCGCTACTCAAATTCTAAAAATAATCACTGATTGTATAGAGTCTGTTACCGTAAAAAGTTGGCGTAATGTGCCATGGGGCGGTAATTTGCACCAATCTAACATACGAACCGTAAAACGGTAGCCACACCGCCTATAAATTCATAACTTCATGTTCTACAGGATATCGAAATGAGCGACGTCAATCAGCAGGGGATTACCTTCTCTAAAAACGATGTAGAAATTATTGCACGCGAAACGCTTTATCGCGGTTTTTTTTCGCTCGATTTATATCGTTTTCGCCATCGCCTGTTTAACGGCGGCATGAGTGATGAAGTGACGCGTGAAATTTTTGAGCGCGGGCACGCCGCAGTCTTGCTACCCTTTGACCCGGTGCGCGATGAAGTTGTGCTCGTCGAACAGATCCGTATTGCGGCGTACGATACCAGCGCGAGCCCGTGGCTGCTTGAAATGGTCGCCGGTATGATAGAAGAAGGCGAATCTTCTGAAGATGTCGCCCGTCGTGAAGCGGTGGAAGAAGCCGGGCTTAATGTTGGCCGGATTAAACCGGTCCTGAGCTACCTGGCCAGCCCCGGCGGCACCAGCGAAAGATTGTCTATTATGGTGGGGGAAGTCGATGCCACGACGGCAAAAGGGATTCATGGATTGGCCGACGAAAATGAGGATATTCGTGTCCACGTGGTGAGCCGGGAACAGGCTTACAGATGGGTGGAAGAGGGGAAAATCGACAACGCAGCCTCTGTCATCGCGCTGCAATGGCTGCAACTGCATTATCACAATTTACGCAACGAGTGGACAAAATGAAGCGTTATACGCCTGACTTTCCTGAAATGATGCGCCTGTGTGAAACCAACTTTGCCCAGCTGCGCCGCCTGTTGCCGCGAACGGATGCAGCGGGAGAAAAGGTGAGTTACCAGGTGGGCAACGCGCAATACCGATTAACCATCGTCGAATCGACCCGCTACACTACGTTAGTGGCGATTGAGCAGACGGCTCCGTCGGTGAGCTACTGGAGTCTGCCGTCAATGACGGTACGGCTCTATCACGATGCAATGGTCGCTGAAGTGTGTTCAAGCCAGCAGATCTTTCGCTTCAAAGCGCGGTATGATTATCCTAATAAAAAGTTGCATCAACGCGACGAAAAGCATCAAATTAATCAGTTTTTGGCCGATTGGCTGCGATACTGTTTAGCACATGGAGCGATGGCGATTCCGGTTTGTTAGCGTCGTGAAACCTAAGGACACCATTTGGAAAGCCTGTTAAACCTACCTTTGGCTGGTGAGGCCAGAGTCAGGATATTACAAATTACCGATACTCACCTGTTTGCTGAAAAACACGAAACGCTGTTAGGTATCAATACCTGGGAAAGCTATCAGGCCGTACTGGATGCTATCCACGCCTCACAGCGAGAATGCGACCTGATTGTTGCTACAGGCGATCTGGCGCAAGATCACTCTGCCGCGGCCTATCAGCATTTTGCTGAGGGCATCGCGAGTTTTGCTGCACCTTGCGTCTGGCTGCCGGGTAATCATGATTTTCAACCGGCGATGTATAGCACGCTGCAGGAATCAGGCATCTCCCCCGCTAAACGCGTATTGCTGGGCGACCATTGGCAAATATTGCTCATGGATAGCCAGGTGTTCGGCGTGCCGCACGGCGAGCTGAGCGATTTCCAGCTTGAATGGCTTGAGCAGAAGCTGGCGGAAGTCCCGGAGCGGTATACGCTGCTGCTGTTGCACCACCATCCTATGCCGTCAGGCTGCAGCTGGCTGGATCAGCATAGCCTGCGCAATGCCGGGGCGCTTGATTGCGCGCTGGCCGCGTTTCCTCGCGTTAAGCATCTGCTGTGCGGCCATATTCATCAGGAACTGGATCTTGACTGGAACGGTCGGCGCATGATGGCCACGCCATCCACCTGCGTGCAGTTTAAGCCGCACTGCGCTAACTTCACGCTGGATACCGTCTCTCCGGGCTGGCGCTGGCTGGATCTGCATCCTGATGGCACGTTGACCACTGAAGTTTGCCGCCTTGAAGGCGTGAAATTTCACCCGGATATCGCTTCAGAAGGATACTGATGTCTACGCTTCTCTATCTGCATGGTTTTAACAGCTCGCCGCGCTCGGCAAAAGCGACTGCGCTGAAAGAGTGGCTGGCGCGGACCTATCCTGACATCTCAATGGTGATACCGGAGCTCCCGGTTTACCCCGCGCAAGCGGCGGAATATCTGGAGGCCATCGTGCTGGAGCACGGCGGCGAACCGCTAGGCGTTGTCGGTTCCTCGCTGGGGGGATATTACGCGACCTGGCTATCGCAGTGCTTTATGCTGCCGGCGGTGGTCGTGAACCCTGCGGTGCGCCCGTTTGAGCTATTGAACAATTTCCTTGGCCCCAATGAGAATCCATACACGGGGCAGCAATATGTGCTAGAGTCTCGCCATATTTACGATCTCAAAGTCATGCAAATTGACCCGCTGGAAGCGCCGGATTTAATCTGGTTATTGCAGCAAACGGGCGATGAAGTGCTTGATTACCGCCAGGCCGTTGATTATTTCGCCTCCTGCCGACAGACGGTAGAGGAGGGCGGTAATCACGCATTTGTTGGCTTTGAAGATCATTTCACTCAGATTATCGATTTTCTGGGCCTGCGCTGAGCGGTTCGGAACGACCTACGAATACACACCATGACGCAATCTTCATATAACGCTGATGCCATTGAGGTACTCACCGGGCTAGAGCCGGTTCGCCGCCGTCCGGGAATGTACACTGATACCACACGTCCAAATCATCTTGGTCAGGAAGTTATTGATAACAGCGTGGATGAGGCCCTGGCCGGTCACGCGAAACGCGTGGAGGTCATTCTCCATGCCGACCAGTCGCTGGAAGTTATCGATGATGGCCGCGGAATGCCGGTGGATATCCATCCTGAAGAAGGGGTTCCGGCAGTTGAACTGATTCTTTGCCGCCTGCACGCGGGGGGGAAATTCTCCAATAAGAACTACCAGTTCTCCGGCGGCCTGCACGGCGTAGGGATTTCAGTGGTCAACGCCCTATCGAAACGCGTTGAAGTGAACGTGCGCCGCGACGGTCAGATCTACAGCATCGCCTTTGAAAATGGCGATAAAGTAGAAGATCTCCATGTGACCGGCACCTGCGGTAAGCGCAATACCGGTACCAGCGTGCACTTCTGGCCGGATGAAAGCTTTTTTGACAGCCCGCGTTTTTCCGTCTCACGCCTCTCGCATTTGTTAAAAGCCAAGGCCGTTCTTTGCCCGGGCGTAGAGATTGTTTTCCGCGATCTGGTCAACGACAGTGAACAACGCTGGTGCTACGCCGATGGACTGACCGACTATCTTAGCGAAGCGGTTAACGGCCTGCCTCTGCTGCCGGAAAAACCGTTCGTCGGCACCTTCTCTGGCGATACCGAAGCGGTCGACTGGGCGTTGCTGTGGCTGCCGGAAGGCGGCGAGCTGCTGACCGAAAGCTACGTCAACCTGATCCCTACCATGCAGGGCGGCACCCACGTTAACGGTCTGCGTCAGGGTTTACTGGACGCTATGCGCGAGTTCTGCGAATACCGGAACATCCTGCCGCGCGGCGTGAAGCTATCGGCGGAAGATATCTGGGAGCGCTGCGCTTACGTGCTTTCCGTGAAGATGCAGGATCCGCAGTTTGCCGGGCAAACCAAAGAGCGCCTCTCTTCACGTCAGTGCGCCGCGTTTGTTTCCGGCGTCGTTAAGGACGCGTTCAGCCTGTGGCTAAACCAGAACGTCCAGTCGGCGGAGCTGCTGGCGGAAATGGCGATTTCCAGCGCCCAGCGTCGTCTGCGCGCGGCGAAAAAAGTGGTGCGTAAAAAGCTCACTAGCGGTCCTGCCCTTCCCGGCAAGCTGGCAGATTGCACCGCTCAGGATTTGAATCGGACCGAACTGTTTCTTGTGGAAGGAGATTCCGCCGGCGGCTCTGCCAAGCAGGCGCGCGACCGCGAATACCAGGCGATCATGCCGCTGAAAGGTAAAATCCTTAACACCTGGGAAGTCTCTTCCGATGAAGTGCTCGCTTCCCAGGAAGTGCATGATATTTCCGTCGCGATTGGTATCGATCCGGATAGCGATGACCTGAGCCAGCTGCGTTACGGCAAGATTTGTATTCTGGCTGACGCCGACTCCGATGGTCTGCACATCGCGACGCTGCTGTGCGCGCTGTTCGTCAGGCACTTCCGCACTTTGGTTAAACACGGCCACGTTTACGTGGCGCTGCCGCCTTTGTACCGTATCGACCTCGGCAAAGAGGTTTACTACGCGCTGACGGAAGAAGAAAAAGCGGGCGTGCTCGAGCAGCTCAAGCGTAAGAAAGGCAAACCGAACGTACAGCGCTTTAAAGGGCTGGGCGAGATGAACCCGTTGCAGCTGCGTGAAACTACCCTGGATCCGAATACCCGCCGTCTGGTACAGCTGATTATCAACGATGAAGATGAACAGCAGACAACCGCTATGATGGATATGCTGTTAGCGAAGAAGCGCTCTGAAGATCGGCGTAACTGGCTGCAGGAGAAGGGCGATCTGGCGGATATCGAAGGGTAACGCAGGCGAATGCCGGACGGCGGCTCGCGTGCCCCGTCCGGGATACAGTTTTAAATTTTATGTCTTTTCCGGTACTGCAGCGGCGTTTCGCCAATGCCCTTGCCGAACGCGCTGATAAAATAGGTGACATCTGAAAACCCGACCATTCGGGCGATCTCGCGCACGCTCTGCTGGCTATGCAATAGCGCCTCGCACGCTTTTCTTAGGCGTATCGTATTGAGATAATTGACAATACTTTCGCCCGTTTCCTGATGAAAGCGGCGCGAAATATAGCTCTTCGATTTACCCAACTCTTCCGCCAGCCTGCTCAGGCTAAATTTTCGCATGTAATTCTCGTCAAGCCAGAACATCACCTGGCTTGCGGTACCATCGGTTATTCCCGACATGCTGGGATGATCTTCGCTCAGCATGCTGAGTAAAGAGAGCAGCAGACAGGAAACCTGCTCGCTATTTAGCGGCGAGTCTCCGGCCAGCTTTTCATAGCGGCTGAATAAAAAATCGATGTGGGGGTGAATATCGGCGATGTCCACTACCCAGGATTGGCCCGCTCGCTGGGTCAGATTATGGAGCCGCTGGCGGGAGTAGGGGAAATCACGTAATCCTTTCAGCAGGGCATACTGGTCGAGATGAATGATGGTTCGCCGGTAACGATCCTGCGCCTGCTCATCCACGATGATTTTATGCAGCGTAAAGGGAGGGAAGAAAAACATCCTCCCCGGGCGCATGGTGTATTGCTTATGATCGACAATCACCACGCCGAACCCCTCCTCTACGTACAGTACTTCAAGACACTGATGCCAGTGATGATAGCGGACCGTATTGGCGAATAACCGGCTAAACGACGCCGTTGCGTCATTGAGGGTTATCAGTTCCAGACGTTCTTCATTTAAGGTCTGCGCCATAGTGCAATAAATTTAAACTTTTGCAGGGATTATTCGTTTTATAAACTACCTTTTTAAATTTTATCAATTGCTGTTTTATTTTTATCCTGCCGGTGTGACTGAGGTAACATTTCTCATCCCCGGCGATTCACTATGCTTTGCCCATTAAATCAGGGGGGAGCTATGTGGTCGGCAACGAAAGAAAAATCAAATCCATTGTCATCGCGTGACGACGTTATTCGCGCTGTTACAACGATGCTGAGCGCGCTCGACGCCCAATTTCCGGCCGGTCAGGCGCAGTTCACGCTCGGCGATACCTGCGCGCATTATGATACGAATATTGCCGGTATGGAGGGGTTATCCAGAGCGCTATGGGGGCTATTTCCGCTGTGGGCGGGCGGTGAAGAGACGCCTTTTGCTGAGAAATATATCCAGGCGATTAAGCTAGGTACCGATCCCGATAGCCCACAGTATTGGGGCGATACGGGGCCATACGATCAGCGGCTGGTGGAGATGGCGGCCTACGGTCTGGGCCTGGCGTTACTGCAGACGCGCCTGACGGATGTATTCAGCGAAAAGGAACTGGCGAATTTCCACCGCTGGCTGAATCAAATCACCGATGCGCAGATGCCCGACAGCAACTGGAACTATTTCGCTATTATCGTTCAGCTTGGGTTTAAGCGCGCGGGATTAGCCTTCGATCAGGCCGCCATCGATCGCCGGTTTGCGATGATGGAAGCCTACTATTTGGGCGAAGGATGGTACTCCGATGGGCCGGGGCGGCCAAAAGATTACTACATCTCTATGGCTTTTCATTTTTACGGCCTACTGTACGCCACCCTGAGTCCGGATGATGCAGAGCGGGCCGCCACGTTACGCGAACGCTCCCGTTTGTTTGCCCGGGATTTTATCTATATGTCGGCGGCGGATGGTTCATCCGTACCCTTTGGGCGCAGTCTGACCTATCGTTTCGCCATGATTGCCTTCTGGAGCGCGGTGGCGTTTTCCGGGGTGGACGAATTTTCTCCTGGCGTGGTGAAAGGACTGATCCTACGCCATTTACGCTGGTGGCAGCAGCAGCCGATTTTCGATCGCGACGGTATTCTGACGCTGGGTTTTGCCTATCCCAATCTGGCGATGTGCGAGGACTATAATTCGCCCGGGTCCCCTTACTGGGCGCTGAAGGTTTTCCTGATTCTGGCGTTACCGGCAGATCATGATTTTTGGCTAGCGGAAGAGTTACCGCTGCCGCCGCTGGCTAAGGTGCGCGTGATACCCCAAGCGGCGCAAATTTTGCAGCACGATCGCCATTCTCGCCATGTAACGATGCTGACGTCGGGCCAGCTGGAGTTAAATAATTACGTCAATACCGAAGCCAAATATACCCGGTTTGCCTACTCCAGCCGCTTTGGTTTTACCCTTGAGCGGGGGCGGTATGGCCTTAAGCATGCCGCCTGCGACTCGATGCTCCTGCTATCTGACAACGATAATTACTGGCGCGGACGGCGCGAATGCGAGGAAGTGACGGTAGCGGAGAACGCGATTTTCTGCCGCTGGTCGCCGTGGTCAGACGTACATATCCGCACCTGGCTTATCCCCTGCGGCGACTGGCACGTTCGGGTACACCACATTGCCAGCGCTCGACGGCTACAGTCCGTGGAGGGGGGCTTTGCGGTACTGAAGGCGGAGCCCTGCCTGGAGGCCGGCAGCAGCCTGATTCTGGCCAGCAATGGGAGCAGCATGATAGCCAATCTTGCTCCCGGCATCGCCAGGCAGGGCGAGGCCGTTATCACGCCGCCCAATAGCAGTATTATGTTTGCGCCCTGCGCGGCCATTCCCACTTTATCCACCGAGCTGGCTCCTGGCGAACATTGGTTGGCCTGTGCGGTTATCGCCAGCGCTGAGATAAATAAAGTTTTTGCCGATATGCCGTTACTCATTCGACAAGATCGCCGCTTTATTATTATGGATAGCCAAAAAGAAACCCAGCAAACTATTTATTTTTAAACGCGGTCGGGCTAACGCCCGGCAACTCATTATTCGATTTTTTACATGCTTTCGCTGAGGATAGTATGGAAAGTACCTATACGAATAACAAAGTTGAGTATTACAAAATAAGCGCCTTCATTTTTCTGTATTTTTTCACCTGGTCTGCCAGTATTGGCCTGCTCGCCATATGGTTAGGGCAAAAAGCGAATCTAAGCGGCGCGGTTATTGGCACCGTCTTTGCCGTAAATGGCGTATTTTCAGTTGTTCTTAAACCCATTTATGGCTATATACTTGATAAAATAGGGATGAGTAAATATCTGCTCTATTTTGTGGTGCTGATGTCGGCATTAATGGCGCCTTTTTTTATTTATGTTTATCAGCCGCTACTGTTAACCAAGACGATGCTGGGTATTATTGTCGGTGCGATCTATTTAAGCTTCGCCTGGTATGCGGGCGTCGCGGCCTGTGAATCCTATACCGACCGTTACAGCCGTCTGAACAATATGGAGTTTGGGCAAATTCGCATGTGGGGATCGCTCGGATGGGCGGTAGCGTCTTCTTTCTCTGGCCTGCTGTTTAACCTCTCGCCAGCGTATAACTTTATCCTGGGAAGCGTCACGTCGATAGTGATGCTGGCCGTTTTATTAAGCCTGAAAGTCAACGAAAATGCGGAGAACGCCGCGCAGGTGCTGGTCAAAGATAAAATTTCTCCGGCGGATGTTTATACCCTTCTGCGTAACCGTAAATTCTGGGCATTCTGCCTGTACGTGGCCGGGGTGGCGTGGATGATGTTTATCGCGGAGCAGCAGTTTTCGCGCTATTTTGTCACGTTCTTTGCCGATGTCCATAAAGGCAACGCCATTTTTGGTTATCTGGGAACGGTACAGTCCGGGATGGAATTTATTATGTATATGGTCATTCCATTCTTTGTTAACTACATTGGCGCAAAACGTGGATTATTAATTGTTGGCCTGCTGGTAGGCGCCAGGTTGGTGATTTCTGGCCTGTGTGATTCCCATCTGTTGATTTCGCTATTAAAACCATTGTATGGCCTGGAAATATGCCTGCTGTTGGTTTCAGTATTTAAGTATATCGCCGAGCACTTTGACAAACGCGTTAATGCAACGATGTATTTGTTAGGTTATCAGGCGATGTTATATGTTGGTAATGTGGTCGTCTCGTCACCTGCCGGGTTTATGTACGATCGTATCGGGTTTGAGAAAACGTATATTATTATGGGCATGATTGCGCTGGTTTTTACCGTGATATCGGCATTTACCTTATCGTCATGCCAGAGTAAACGGCGCAGCTCTGCCACCCTCAATGTTTCAGAAAATAACGCATCAAAATAAGCTAAGCGATAAGGAACCGAAATATGTTAAATAATATCGTAGAGGAACCATTGCGCGATTTCCCCGGCGAGCCGATCTCAATGGATTGCTTCCGGGAAGAAATGAAGCGGGCGCGTGAAGATGTCCTTGAACTGATTGGCCGTCATTTAACGGAATTCGGTGAACAATTTCCCGCTGAGACCTGCGTCGAAGGTTATTATCCGTTGACTGAAAACGTCGAGTGGACGACCAGTTTTTGGACCGGACAGCTATGGCTGGCGTGGGAGATGAGCGGTGAAGATAAGTTTCGCCAGATGGCGGAGAAAAACGTGCGGACTTTCGGTCTGCGTATTGCAGGGCGTCACGACACCAATACGCATGATTTGGGCTTTCTCTACACGCTTTCCTGCGTGGCGGCCTGGCGTTTAACCGGTAATCGCGACGCGCGCGGGTTCTCCCTGATGGCGGCGGAGGCTCTGTTGGAGCGCTTTCACGCGAAGGCGCAGATTATTCAGGCCTGGGGCGATCTCAACGATCCCGCCCAGGCCGGGCGGATGATTATTGACTGCACGATGAATCTGCCGCTGCTTTATTGGGCAAGCGAGCAAACGGGCGACCCGCGCTTCAGGGATGCGGCTCTGGCGCACGTCAGGCAATCGGCGGCTTTTCTGGTACGTGAAGATGCTTCGACCTGGCACACCTATTATATGGATGTTGTCAGCGGGAAGCCGCGCTATGGGAATACTCAGCAGGGTTATGCCGATGATTCCTGCTGGTCCCGCGGCCAGGCGTGGGGAATTTATGGTTTTCTGCTCAGCTATATCTATACCGGCGACAGGGCGCTGGTCGGCCTGGCAAAAAAACTGGCCAACTATTTCCTCAACCGCCTGCCAGAGGACTATGTCTGTCATTGGGATCTGGCGCTGATAAACACCGATGCGCTGCGAGACTCTTCTTCGGCTGCTATCGCCGTATGCGGTCTGCTGGAGTTGGTTAAGCAGTTGCCAACGACCGACCCGGATCGCGAACGCTATCAACAGTGGGCGATGGCGATAATGGCCTCGCTGACGAAGGGCTATCTGATGGCAAAAAGTGACAAGGGTAATGGTTTACTCAAGCACTCGGTCTACCATCTGGCGAGTAATAAAGGCGTCGATGAGTGCTGTAGCTGGGGGGACTATTTTTACGTTGAAGCGCTGATGCGCATGACGCAGAGCTGGAAACTGTACTGGTAACGCTATTGCCCGGTAGCGTGCGCTTACCGGGCGGCCAGCGTTGCTTAAATGCCCGCTTCCAGAATACGAATGCTCATCTCCAGCACGTCGCCTTTCACGGCTTCGCTGTAGGCTTTCATGTGCGGGGTCTGCAGGTGCGCTTCAAGATGCGCGACGCTTTCCCACTGCTCGACCATCACAATTGAGTCCGGCGAGGTGGTCTGAAAACTGACGCCAGCGGCGTGATCCACCAGCGGCGCATAGCCGTGGCAGCCCTCTTCCTGGAGAACGGTCGGGGTAATTTTTGCGAACTGATCCAGCACCGCCTGGCGGTGGTGTTGGCCCGGACGAGTGCGAATTTCAGCGATCACTGTCAACATGGTTAACTCAACTCCTTCTGTCTATTCTCATCATACTTCAAGCCGCCGCTCGGTTAGCCGCGCTTGTCGTCTTTTCATAACTCATTACAGTTAACCAAAAATTTCAGCCAGATGCTTGCGATATTCTGCCGTATAACGCGGAACATCGGGCATTTTGATCACATCGTTGGCGATGAAGGTCGGCAGGGCGCTCATCCCGAGGAACTGGTTGGCCTTATGGAACGGCAGGTAAACGCCATCGACGCCAACGCCGTGGAAGAACTGATCTTTCTCGGTGAAGGCTTCCATCGGCGCGTTCCAGGTCAGGGACAGCATATATTTTTTGCCCTGAATCAGGCCGCCGGAGCCATATTTCTTACTGGCATCGGAGCGGGTGCGGCCATCGCTGGCATACAGCGCGCCGTGACCTTCGGTAAAGACGTCATCGATGTACTTTTTCACCGTCCACGGCGCGCCCATCCACCAGCCCGGCATTTGCCAGATAACGGAATCGGCCCACAGGAAGTTTTGCACTTCGGTTTTCACGTCGTAGTCGCTATCGGCGCGGACCACTTTAACATCATGCCCGAGGTCGCGCAGATAGGTTTCCGCGACTTCAGTCAGGGTGTCGTTCAGCTGGCCGTTAGAGTGGCCGAACTTTTTTGCGCCATTAATAATCAGGATGTTGCTCATTTTTTATCCTCAACTTTTCAATTTTGTGGTTAATTTTACCCCGTCGGGCAGAGCGGTAAAATGAGCAAAATGTGCAAAGTCTTTTGCTTTTATAGCAATAATGCCGCTACCAGCGAATGCGCGCCTCGAATCCGCCGTCCCGGGCGTTGCCGAAACTTGCTGTCATCCCGTGCAGCGCGGCGATACGTTTGACGATGGAGAGCCCGAGGCCGCTGCCGGGCTGCTCCTGGCCAGGAGGACGATAAAAGCGCTCGCCGACGCGCGTCAGGGCCTCGGCGCTGATGCCCGGGCCGTTGTCGCGTACGCGGAATTCACCGGCATCCAGGGTGATGTCGACCTGGCTTCCGGCGGGGCTGTAGCGCACGGCATTATCTAAAAGATTGCGCACCAGCAGGCTTAGCAGCAGCGGCTGCCCGGTGCGCATGATGCTCTTTGCGTTCAGGTGCAGGCGCAGCTCAACTCCGGCCAGCTGCGCCGGGTGGTACATCTCCATGACCGCCGACTGGAGCAGTTCATCAAGAGCGATCGTTTGAACATCATCCAGCTGCGCCAGCGAATCCAGGCGCGATAGAGTCAGTAGCTGGTCGACCAGGCGGGTTGCGCGATCGATACCCTGATGGAGCTGCTCCAGCGCTTTATCCAGCCCTTGCGGATCGTCCAGCGAGAGCTGGGCCACTTCGGTCTGCACCTTCAGCGCCGCCAGCGGGCTGCGCAGTTCGTGGGCGGCATCGGAGGTGAAGCGACGCTCGCGGATCATGGTGTCGTGCGTCCGGGTAAAGAGCTGATTTAGCGCGTCGACCAGCGGACGGACCTCATTAGGCACGTTGTCGCTATTTAGCGTTTCGGCGGAATCCGGCGCCCGGGTGCGCAGCGTGGTGGCCAGCTTTTTCAGCGGCGCCAGTTCCCGGCTTAACAGCACGATGAGCAGTAAAAACATCAGCGGCAGCGCCACCAGCCAGGGCGTAAGCTGTGAGGTGACGATATCCAGCGCCATCTCGCGGCGGTAATCCCACTCCTGGCCGACGACGATACGATGGCGCCCGTCGCGGGTGGTGAGCCACAGAAAGCGCCACTCGTCATCGTCGCCGCGCAGATAGCCGTCGCTGAACCCCTCCCGGTCGTTACCCCACAGGATATCCTGGCCATTTTCGCCATCGTTAAGCACCATTTTGCCGTCGGTGGTAAAGATAGCGAAAGCCAGCGCATCGTCGTCGAGATGGCCGTGCTTGACCTTTTTCTTCGTCCGCACCTGCGGCGCGAGAGTATGCAGCTCGTCGAAATTCATCGCGCTTAGGCGGCGGGCGAAAAGCAGCTGCTGCGTATCGAACAGCTTATCCAGCTTGTCGGTGGTCTGTTGCCAGGCCACAAAGCTGGCCATGCCCCAGGCGGCGCTGGTCAGCAGCAAAAAAAGCAGCGTCAGGCGGACCCGCAGGCTCAGTTTTCCCAGCCGCTTCATGCGTCCCCCAGGGTATAGCCGATGCCGTGTACGGTACGAATGAAAGCGCTGCCGAGCTTACGGCGCAGATGATGGACGTGCACTTCTATGGCGTTGCTGGAGACGTCGTCATCCCAGCTATAGAGCTTTTCTTCAATAAGCTTACGCGGCAGCACGCGTCCGGCATTGCGCATCAGCAGCTCCAGCAGAGCAAACTCCTTTGGCTTGAGCGCCAGGCTCTCGCCGTTCAGGGTGGTTGTGAGTCGGCCTGGATCGAGGACCACATTGCCGTGCCGCAGTTCGCTGCTGCTTTGGCCGTGGGCGCGGCGCATCAGCGCTTCCAGGCGCGCGGCAACTTCAACCAGCGCGAAAGGTTTGCAAAGATAGTCATCGGCGCCGAGCCGAAGCCCTTCGACACGCTGGCTGAGCGCGTCGCGGGCGGTCAGGATCAGTACCGGTTCGTGGCGGCCTTTGTCGCGCCATTCGCGCAGAATATCCAGCCCATCGATACCGGGGAGCGTCAGGTCCAGGACAATGGCGTCGTACGGGGCGTTGTACAGCGCGGCTTTGCCTTCCTCGCCGCGGGTAAACCAGTCGACGCTGAAGCCCAGTTTGGCCAGTCCGGTTTTGAGGCCGTCACCGATCAGTTTGTCGTCTTCCACCAGTAAAATGCGCATTCTCCTGCTCCTGTGTCCCTCGGCTATTCCAGCAGTAAAGCGCGTCGCGGCGCGCGCTGTACAGGAAAAAAAATTATTTTTTCCGCTTAAGAAGTTGTTAAGTTTTGCCCGGTGTAATAGTGACGATATAAACACAAAGGGAGAACACATCATGAAGAAAATCGCCGCAATGACCGCTATCATCGCCTTAGTTTCCATGCCGGTACTGGCCGCTGAGCAGGGCGGATTTTCCGGACCTGGATCCGCGCCAACCAGCCAGACGACCACGCAAAACGGCGGGTTCATTGGCCCGAACGGGAGCGTAACAACGGTCGCCAATGCGAAAACCCTGCGTGACGATACCTGGGTGACCCTGCGCGGTAAAATCGTGGAGCGTATTTCCGACGACCTGTATAAATTCCAGGACAGCTCCGGCATCGTGAACGTCGATATCGATCATAAGCGCTGGAACGGCGTGACCGTAACCCCGCAGGACACGGTAGAGATTCAGGGTGAAGTCGATAAAGACTGGAACTCTGTGGAAATCGACGTAAAGCAGATTCGTAAAATCGCGCAATAATATTTGGCCCCGATCTCATGTCGGGGCATAACCCGTGAATCAGGGATCCTCAACCGGCCTAACGCCCTGTGACTCAGGGCGTTAGATAGGGTATTATCGCCGGTAGTTTTGCCGTCCGAACGGCCGGTACGCAGATTGAGGATTCACGATTAATGAGCGATATGGCAGAGCGCCTCGCGCTGCATGAATTTACGGAAAACGCCTACCTTAACTACTCCATGTACGTCATCATGGACAGGGCGCTGCCGTTTATTGGCGATGGCCTGAAGCCGGTCCAGCGTCGCATCGTCTATGCGATGTCTGAACTGGGTCTGAACGCCAGCGCTAAATTCAAAAAGTCCGCCCGCACCGTCGGCGACGTTCTGGGTAAATACCATCCGCACGGCGATAGCGCGTGTTATGAAGCCATGGTGCTGATGGCGCAACCCTTCTCTTACCGCTATCCGCTGGTCGACGGTCAGGGGAACTGGGGGGCGCCGGACGATCCTAAATCCTTCGCCGCGATGCGTTATACCGAATCCCGTTTGTCGAAGTATGCTGAACTGCTGCTGAGCGAACTGGGGCAGGGCACCGTTGACTGGGTACCGAACTTTGACGGCACCCTGCAGGAGCCGAAAATGCTGCCTGCGCGCCTGCCCAATATTCTGCTCAACGGCACTACCGGCATCGCCGTCGGCATGGCGACGGATATTCCGCCGCACAACCTGCGTGAAGTCGCTCAGGCGGCCATTACCCTGATTGAAAAACCGCAAACGTCGCTCGACGATCTGCTGGATATCGTACAGGGGCCGGATTATCCGACCGAAGCGGAAATCATTACCCCCCGCGCCGAGATCCGTAAAATCTACCAGAATGGCCGCGGTTCGGTGCGTATGCGCGCGGTGTGGACGAAAGAAGACGGCGCGGTGGTGATCAGCGCCCTGCCGCATCAGGTTTCCGGCGCCCGCGTGCTGGAGCAGATCGCCGCCCAGATGCGCAATAAAAAGCTGCCGATGGTGGATGACCTGCGCGACGAATCGGATCACGAAAACCCGACTCGCCTGGTGATTGTCCCGCGTTCTAACCGCGTGGATATGGAGCAGGTGATGAACCACCTGTTCGCGACGACCGATCTGGAAAAGAGCTACCGTATCAACCTGAATATGATCGGTCTCGATAACCGTCCGGCGGTAAAAAACCTGCTGGAAATCCTCTCGGAATGGCTGACTTTCCGTCGCGATACCGTACGCCGTCGTCTCAGCTACCGTCTGGAAAAAGTCCTCAAGCGCCTGCATATCCTGGAAGGTTTGCTGGTGGCGTTTCTGAATATCGATGAAGTTATCGAAATTATCCGCCACGAAGATGAGCCGAAACCGGCCCTGATGTCGCGCTTCGGCATCAGCGAAACCCAGGCGGAAGCGATTCTGGAGTTAAAACTGCGCCATCTCGCCCGACTGGAAGAGATGAAGATCCGCGGTGAACAAAGCGAGCTGGAAAAAGAACGCGACCATCTGCAGGCCATTCTGGCTTCAGAACGCAAGATGAATAACCTGCTGAAGAAAGAGCTGCAGGCCGACGCTGACGCCTACGGCGACGATCGCCGTTCGCCGCTGCGCGAGCGTGAAGAAGCGAAAGCGATGAGCGAGCACGATATGCTGCCGTCCGAGCCGGTCACTATCGTTCTGTCGCAGAGCGGCTGGGTTCGTAGCGCCAAAGGTCATGATATCGACGCGCCGGGGCTGAACTATAAAGCGGGCGACAGTTTTAAAGCCGCAGTGAAAGGGAAGAGCAATCAGCCGGTGGTCTTCATTGACACCACCGGGCGCAGCTACGCGATTGACCCGATCACCCTGCCGTCCGCACGCGGGCAGGGCGAGCCGCTCACCGGTAAGCTGACGCTGCCGCCGGGGGCGACGGTGGAACATATGCTGATGGAGGCCGATGATCAAAAACTGCTGCTGGCTTCCGACGCAGGCTACGGGTTTATTTGTACTTTCAACGATCTGGTTGCGCGCAATCGCGCCGGTAAGACGTTGATTAGCCTTCCGGATAACGCCCACGTGATGCCGCCGCTGGTGATTGAGGACGAGTCCGATATGCTGCTGGCCATTACCGCCGCCGGCCGCATGCTGATGTTCCCGGTCAGCGACCTGCCGCAGCTGTCGAAAGGCAAAGGCAACAAGATTATCAACATCCCGTCGGCGGAAGCGGCTGCGGGCCAGGATGGCCTGGCGCATCTGTTTGTCCTGCCGCCGCAAAGTACGCTGACGATTCACGTCGGCAAACGGAAAATCAAACTCCGTCCGGAAGAGCTGCAAAAAGTCACCGGCGAGCGCGGCCGCCGCGGCTCTCTGATGCGCGGACTGCAGAAGATCGACCGGGTGGAGATTGATTCACCGCGTCGCGCCTCCGCGGGCGATAGCGAAGAGTAGGATGACCCTCCCTCGCAGTTCGGCGGGGGAGGTTAATATTTACCGCAAAATCGTTGTTTATTCAGGCATTGCGATTAACAATATCCGCCAGCATCGTTCGGGTGCTTAACGCGCTTTGCAATGATGCCCGATGCCTGCAATCTGCGAAACAGCGAGTATAATTCTAAGCGGTTTGGGTTTTAGAGGTAGCTATGCTATTTATTTTTCGACTAATTATCGTTGTCATCTATTGTATTCTGGTCTGCATCTTCGGCTGTATTTATTGTCTGTTCAGTCCGCGTAATCCTAAGCACGTCGCCACCTTCGGTCACCTGTTTGGCAAACTGTCGCCGGTTTTCGGCCTGAAAGTCGAGCTGCGCAAGCCGGCCGATGCGGAAAGCTACGGCAACGCCATCTATATCGCTAACCACCAGAATAACTATGATATGGTGACGGCATCAAATATCGTGCAGCCGCCGACCGTTACCGTGGGTAAAAAGAGCCTGGCGTGGATCCCATTTTTCGGCCAGCTCTACTGGCTCACGGGGAACCTGCTGATTGACCGCAATAACCGGGCAAAAGCGCACGGCACTATTGCCGAAGTCGTGAACGCGTTTAAAAAGCGCAATATCTCTTTTTGGATGTTTCCGGAAGGGACCCGCAGTCGCGGTCGCGGTCTGCTGCCTTTTAAAACCGGCGCTTTTCATGCGGCTGTCGCTGCTGGCGTGCCCATTATTCCGGTGTGCGTGTCTAATACATCGAATAAAATTAATCTCAATCGCCTGAATAACGGTCTGGTGATTGTAGAAATGCTGCCGCCGGTAGACACCAGCCAGTATGGAAAAGAGGGCGTTCGCGCGCTGGCGACACACTGTCGCGAGCTGATGTCCGCTAAAATCGCTGAGCTGGATAAAGAAGTTGCCGAACGCGAAGCGGCCGCAAAGAAATAACACAGGAAACGCCGCGAACCGCGCGCGTATTGCTGGCGGGAAACGAATTCCCTTGTTAATTAGTCAGTATTTCATGGAGTAAATATGTCACTCAGTCGGCGTCAGTTCATTAAGGCTTCAGGCGTAGCGCTGTGCGCAGGCGCCGCGCCGCTGAAGGCACAGGCCGCTGGTCAGCAGCCTGCGCTGCCGATCCCTCCTCTGCTGGAGTCCCGCCGCGGGCAGCCGCTATTTTTGACGCTACAGCGAGCGCACTGGTCGTTTACGCCCGGAACCCGCGCATCGGTGTGGGGGATTAACGGCCGCTATATGGGGCCAACTATTCGTGTCTGGAACGGCGACGATGTGAAGCTGATTTACAGCAACCGCCTGACGGAAAACGTCGCGATGACCATCCGCGGTCTGCAGGTCCCCGGTCCGCTGATTGGCGGCGCCGCGCGCATGATGTCCGCCAACGCCGACTGGGCTCCGGTACTACCAATCCGCCAAAGCGCGGCGACGCTGTGGTATCAGGCCAACACGCCAAACCATATGGCAAAACAGGTCTATAACGGCCTGGCCGGGATGTGGCTGGTGGAAGATGATGTCAGTAAAAATCTGCCGATCCCCAATCACTACGGCGTGGATGATTTCCCGGTGATTATTCAGGACAAGCGTCTGGATAACTTCGGTACGCCTGAGTATAGCGAGCCCGGTAGCGGAGGGTTCGTTGGCGATACGCTGCTGGTGAACGGCGTTCAGGGGCCTTTCGTGGAAGTGTCGCGCGGCTGGGTGCGCCTGCGCCTGCTGAATGCGTCCAACTCCCGTCGCTATCAACTGCAGATGAGCGATGGTCGATTGCTGCACGTGATTTCCGGCGATCAGGGGCTGCTGCCGGCGCCGGTTTCGCTGAAGCAGCTGTCGCTGGCGCCGGGCGAGCGTCGTGAAATTCTGGTCGATATGACCAACGGCGATGAAGTGTCGATCACCTGCGGGGAAGCGGCCAGCATCGTCGATCGTATTCGCGGCTTTTTCGAACCGTCGAGCATCCTGATTTCCACGCTGATTCTGACGCTGCGCCCGACGGGCCTGCTGCCGCTGGTGACCGATAGCCTGCCCGTGCGTTTGCTGCCGACGGAAATTCTGGCCGGCGCGGCGATTCGCAGCCGCGATATCACGCTTGGCGACGATCCGGGTATTAACGGTCAGCTGTGGGATCCGCAGCGTATCGATATTACGGCGCAGCAGGGAACCTGGGAGCGCTGGACGGTGCGCGCCGACCGGCCGCAGTCGTTCCATATTGAAGGCGTCATGTTCCAGGTGCGTAACGTCAACGGCTCCGCGCCGTTCCCGGAAGATCGCGGCTGGAAGGATACCGTCTGGATCGATGGCCAGGTTGAGCTGCTGGTCTATTACAATCAGCCCTCCTGGCCGCACTTCCCGTTCCAGTACTTAAGTCAGACGCTGGAGCTTGCCGACCGGGGCTCTATTGGCCAGATTCTGGTGAATCCGGCGCCGTAATGTGTTCTGTCCCGGTCCCTGCTGGCCGGGATCGGAAAAACCTCCTTCATTTCTTCCATCGTTCCGGCTTATAATCGCCGCCCTTTTTGATTATTTTTTTATCATTTCCCCGGAAGCAATATGAGCGCAATATCCCTGATCCAACCGGATCGTGACCTTTTCTCCTGGCCGCAGTACTGGGCCGCCTGCTTTGGCCCCGCGCCGTTCTTGCCGATGTCGCGAGAAGAGATGGATCAACTTGGCTGGGATAGCTGCGACATTATTCTGGTTACCGGCGATGCCTATGTCGATCACCCGAGCTTCGGCATGGCGATCTGCGGACGCATGCTGGAAGCGCAGGGGTTCCGCGTGGGGATTATTTCCCAGCCGGACTGGAATAATAAAAACGACTTTATGCGCCTGGGTAAACCGAACCTGTTCTTCGGCGTGACCGCCGGTAACATGGACTCGATGATCAACCGCTATACCGCTGACCGTAAACTGCGTCACGACGATGCCTACACGGCGGGTAACGTGGCCGGCAAGCGCCCGGATCGCGCTACGCTGGTCTACACTCAGCGCTGCAAAGAGGCGTGGAAAGATGTGCCGGTGATCCTCGGGGGCATCGAAGCCAGCCTGCGCCGTACCGCGCACTATGACTACTGGTCCGATACCGTGCGCCGCTCGGTACTGGTGGACTCTAAGGCCGATATGCTGATGTTCGGCAACGGCGAGCGTCCGCTGGTGGAAGTGGCGCACCGTCTGGCCGCCGGCGAGCCTATCGGGCAAATTCGCGACGTTCGCAACACCGCCATCATGGTGAAAGAGGCGCTGCCGGGCTGGAGCGGAGTCGATTCCACGCGTCTGGATACGCCGGGGAAAATCGACCCAATCCCGCATCCGTACGGTGAAGATCTGCCGTGCGCGGATAACAAAACCGTCGCACCGCCAAAACAGGAAGCGAAGCGCGTCACCGTGCAGCCGCCGCGTCCGAAGCCGTGGGAGAAAACCTACGTCCTGCTGCCTTCCTTTGAAAAGGTGAAGGGCGACAAGGTGCTCTACGCCCATGCGTCGCGGATCCTGCACCATGAAACCAACCCCGGCTGCGCCCGCGCGCTGATGCAGAAACACGGCGAGCGCTATATCTGGGTTAACCCGCCCGCTATTCCGCTTTCCACCGAAGAGATGGATAGCGTGTTTGCCCTGCCGTATAAGCGCGTTCCGCATCCCTCATACGGCGATGCCCGCATTCCGGCCTACGAGATGATCCGCTTCTCGATTAACATTATGCGCGGCTGTTTTGGCGGCTGTTCCTTCTGCTCAATTACCGAGCATGAGGGCCGTATCATTCAGAGCCGCTCCGAAGATTCGATCATCAATGAAATCGAAGCGATTCGCGACACGGTCCCCGGCTTTACCGGCATTATTTCCGATCTTGGCGGTCCGACGGCTAACATGTATATGCTGCGCTGCAAGTCGCCGCGCGCCGAGCAGACCTGCCGCCGCCTGTCATGCGTTTACCCGGATATCTGTCCGCATATGGACACTAACCATGAACCGACGATTAATCTTTATCGCCGCGCCCGTGACCTGAAAGGCATCAAAAAGATCCTTATCGCGTCCGGCGTGCGTTACGACATCGCCGTTGAAGACCCGCGCTATATCAAAGAGCTGGCCACCCATCACGTCGGCGGCTATCTGAAGATTGCCCCGGAGCATACGGAAGAGGGGCCGCTGTCGAAGATGATGAAGCCGGGAATGGGCAGCTACGATCGTTTTAAAGAGCTGTTTGATACCTATTCGAAACAGGCCGGTAAAGAGCAGTATCTGATCCCTTACTTTATCTCCGCACACCCGGGGACGCGCGATGAAGATATGGTGAACCTGGCGCTGTGGCTGAAGCAGCATCGTTTCCGTCTGGATCAGGTGCAGAACTTCTATCCGTCGCCGCTGGCGAACTCAACCACCATGTATTACACCGGTAAGAACCCGCTGGGTAAGATTGGCTATAAGAGTGAAGATGTGGTGGTGCCGAAGGGCGACAAACAGCGCCGCCTGCACAAGGCGCTGCTGCGCTACCACGATCCGGCTAACTGGCCGCTGATCCGCCAGGCGCTGGAAACCATGGGTAAAAAGCACCTGATTGGCAGCCGTCGCGATTGTCTGGTACCGGCGCCGACGATCGACGAAATGCGCGAAGCGCGTCGCCAGAACCGCCATACCCGTCCGGCGCTGACCAAGCATACGCCGATTGTGCACCAGCGCTCGAACGGCGGGGCGACGGCGAAGAAGCCCGTAAAACGCGGTAAGGTCGCCGGTCGTTAATTCGGCTGCATTGCCCGGCGGCGTTAGCGTCTGCCGGGCTTACAAAACATCTCCAGGCCGGATAAGCGCCAGCGCTATCCGGCTTTTTTACGGTTTAGCCGCCAAACTGATCCGGGTCTGGCCCCAGGCGTTTGTTCTGGTCCAGTTTAGTGATTTCACTTAATTCATCTTTATCAAGACGGAAGTCCCAGACGTTAAAATTCTCGGCAATGCGCGATGGCGTCACCGATTTCGGGATCACCACCAGGCCGCTGTCCAGATGCCAGCGAATAACGATCTGCGCCGGGGTTTTACCGTATTTATCCGCCAGTTGACGAATAACTTTCTGATCGAATACCCCTTCGCCGCCCTGCGCCAGCGGGCTCCAGGACTCGGTCTGAATTTTATGCGTCGCATTCCAGGCGTGAAGCTGACGCTGCTGCATCAGCGGGTGAAGTTCAATCTGGTTTATCACCGGCGCGACGCCGGTTTCATCGATGATTTTTTGCAGATGATGAACCTGGAAATTACACACGCCGATGCTTTTTGCCAGCCCCTGCTGCTGCAGCTCAATTAAGCTTTTCCAGGCGTCGACGAAGTGGTTCGTTGCCGGAACCGGCCAGTGAATTAAATATAAATCGACATAGTCGAGCTTCAGTTTTTTCAGGCTTTCCTGCAGCGCTTCTTTGGGCTGCTTTTGATCGTCATTCCACAGTTTCGTGGTGACGAACAGCTCATCGCGGGGGACGCCTGCGCTGCTCAATGCGTTGCCGACGCCGGTTTCATTCTGGTACACGGCGGCGGTGTCAAACGAGCGATAACCGACTTCCAGCGCCTTATGAATGGCGGAGACGACTTCCTCGTTGCCTGCTTTCCACACGCCGAGCCCCAGCTGCGGCATCAGGTTGCCGTCGTGTAGTTTTATAACGGTTGGATGTGTCATGCCTTCCTCCTGTTAATGAACTCAGCGGAATAAAATCCGCCGAGGGGTAGCATTAAGTCTGGACGAAATAGCTAAAAACGGTAGTTAAACTCCTCTCCTTTGCGCGAGTTTACGCGTCGGAGAGGAGGTTGATTAGCGCGCAGCCTCGTAAATACGGCGGCTGACGTCCAGCGTAATATCCTGGTTTTCGCCCAGTTGGGTCATGCCGTGCTCTTCCAGCTTCGCCAGTAGCGCCGGGATAGAGCTGCCATCCAGACCGTAGGCGGAAAGGCGCGTCGGGACGCCCATCTGTTCGAAGAAATCACGCGTTGCGGCGATGGCGGCATCGATACGCTGTTCTTCAGAACCTTCGGTGATGTTCCAGACGCGAGCGGCGTACTGCAGCAGCTTGGCGCGTTTAACGTCGCGTTTTTCATTCCACAGCGCAGGCAGGACGATAGCCAGGGTCTGGGCGTGATCGAGACCGTGCATGGCGGTCAGCTCGTGGCCGAGCATATGGGTCGCCCAGTCCTGCGGCACGCCTGCGCCAATCAGGCCGTTCAGCGCCTGGGTGGCCGCCCACATAATATTGGCGCGTACGTCGTAGTTTTCTGGCTCTTTCAGCGCTTTCGGGCCATCTTCCACCAGGGTCAGCAGAATGCCTTCGGCGAAGCGGTCCTGAATTTTGCCGTCGACCGGATAGGTGATGTACTGCTCAACGGTATGGACAAATGCGTCGACTACGCCGTTAGCCACCTGGCGCGGCGGCAGGGTGTAGGTGTAAACCGGATCCAGGATAGCGAACACCGGCTGGACGTGGCTGGACATAAACGCGCGTTTGTCGCCGGTGGTTTTGCGCGAGATGACCGCGCCTTTATTGGATTCGGAACCGGTCGCCGGCAGCGTCAACACGGAGCCCATCGGGATGGCGCTGGCCACTTTGCTACCGTAAGTTTCGAGGATTTCCCACGGATCGCTGTCGGCATTGTAGTGGGCCGCTGCGGCGATAAATTTGGTGCCGTCGAGAACGGAACCGCCGCCCACCGCCAGCAGGAACGTGATCTTTTCATCACGGGCGATTTTCACCGCGTTCATCAGCGTTTCGTAGGATGGGTTGGGCTCGATGCCGCCAAATTCCCGGACGTCAATGCCGTTCAGCGCGCTAAGAACCTGATCAAGCACGCCGGTTTTCTTCACGCTACCGCCGCCGTAGGTGACAAGCACGCGAGCATCCGCCGGGATTTGATCGCGCAGATTTTCAATCGCGCCTTTACCGAACAGAATGCGGGTTGGGGTATGTAGGTCGAAATTATTCATGGCTGGTGCCCTCAAATAGATAAAACCGCCAACAGAGACAATCCCTCTGTCAGATGACGGACATTGTGTTCCCGTCGCCCGTTCCCCTCAATGCACATTCCTGCCGTTGTCTTGCCCATTTCTCCTTGGGGCTGGAGAAATGCGCCGCAAGTGCGCACAATACGGAGGTATAAAAACGTTCGCAGAGGCCCGAAAAATGAACCGCGCTGAGATATGCCAGCTATTAACGCATAAAGTTAATCAGCTGAAAGATAAAGAAGAAATGCTTAATGGTCTGCTGCCGGATATTCGCCTGCTGTACGGTACCCAGCCGGGGACGCGGACGCCGGTCATGTATCAGCCGGGGATCGTTTTTCTCTTTTCCGGGCATAAAATTGGCTACATTAACGAGCGTACCTTTCGCTATGACACCAATGAGTATCTGCTGCTGACGGTACCGCTACCGTTTGAATGCGAAACCTTCGCCACCCCGGAAGTGCCGCTGGCGGGGATTCGGCTGAACGTCGATATTCTGCAGCTGCAAGAGCTGCTGATGGATATCGGTGAAGATGAGCAGTTTCAGCCGTCCATGGCGTCGAGCGGGATCAACTCCGCGGTGCTGTCCGAAGAGATTCTGTGCGCGGCGGAGCGCCTGCTGGACGTGATGGAGCGCCCGCTGGACGCGCGCATTCTGGGCAAACAGATTATCCGCGAAATTCTTTATCACGTGCTGACCGGGCCGTGCGGCGGGGCGCTGCTGGCGCTGGTCAGCCGGCAGACCCACTTCAGCCTGATCAGCCGCGTGCTGAAGCGTATTGAAAGCCAGTACACGGAAAACCTCAGCGTCGATCAGCTGGCGGCGGAAGCCAATATGAGCGTCTCGGCGTTCCATCATAACTTTAAATCGGTCACCAGCACCTCCCCGCTGCAGTATCTGAAAACCTACCGTCTGCACAAAGCGCGCATGCTGATGATCCACGATGGTATGAAGGCCAGCGCGGCGGCGATGCGGGTAGGGTATGAAAGCGCGTCGCAGTTCAGCCGCGAGTTTAAGCGTTATTTCGGCATGACGCCGGGGGAAGATGCGGCGCGAATCAGAACGATTCAGGGGATGTGAGGGCGGCGAATCCGCGCCGCCCTGGAAACGCTCAGGCGTTACAGTATTTCTTTTTAATCACCACGATAACCGTACCGAGCAGCCCGGCGATCAGCAGCGCGATAGGCAAAATCATCAGGCAGGTCATGACCTGATCTTCATGACGCTTAACGAAGGGAATCATGCTCAGCGCATAGCCCAGGCCGGTAACCACGCCAACCCACAGCAGCGCGCTCAGCCAGTTGAAGAACTGGAAGCGGCGGTTTGGCAGCCCGGAAATGCCCGCCATGGTGGGCAGCAGGGTGCGAACAAACGCCAGAAAACGCCCGGCCAGCAGCGCCAGCAGGCCGTGTTTGTCAAACATGCAGGTTGCCCGCTGATGGTACTTATGCGGCAGATGCCCAAGCCAGCGCTTAACCGTGACGGTGTTACCCAGCCAGCGCCCCTGGATATAGCTCAGCCAGCAGCCGAGGCTGGCCGCGGCGGTTAAAATGGCGACCGTGGGTACAAAGTCCATTACGCCTTTGGCGATCAGCGCCCCGGCGAGTAGCAGCAGGCTATCGCCCGGTAAAAATGAGGCGGGCAGCAGACCGTTTTCCAGAAACAGGGTTGCGAACATGACCAGATATACAACGCCCACAACGTGGGGGTTTGCCAACGCGGCAAAATCATGCTGCCACAGCGCGGCGACAATTTCTTGAATGACAACCATGGACTTTCCTAAGTGGTACCGTGTTTTTTGTCTAGTGTACTCCTGAAGAGGCTCGGGCACCTTGATCCCGGGCGCAACTAAAGCGGCCGTTTTTCTAAAAAACGTCCGCTATTGTTGCCACTGAGTGTCACTTTACACGATACGCGCGAAGCCCGCCGCTAAATCATCCTGCAGATCGGTAACATTTTCTAACCCGATATGCAGGCGGATCAGCGTGCCGCTGAAATCAACTTCAGCATCAGGTCGGATTGCGGCAATGTGTTCCGGCTGGTTGGCTAAAATCAGCGATTCAAAGCCGCCCCAGGAGTAGGCCATGCTGAACAAGCTGAAGTGGTCCAGATAAGCGGACAATTCGGCGTCGGTCAGGCGTTTATTGAGCACGAAAGAGAACAGGCCGCTGCTGCCGGTGAAGTCGCGCTGCCAGAACTCATGGCCTTTGCTGCCGGGCAGAGCGGGGTGGTTCACGCGGGCCACCTGCGGATGCTGCGCCAGCCATTCGGCAATCTGCAGGCTGCTTTCATGGTGCTGACGCAGGCGCACCGCCAGGGTGCGCAGACCGCGGCTGGTCATATAGGCGGTATCGGCATCCACCATTTGCCCCATCAGATAGGCGTTTTCGCGCAGCTGCGCCCAGCAGCGCTCATTGGACACGGCGGTACCGACCATGGCGTCGGAATGGCCGATCAGGTATTTGGTGCCGGCCTGAATGGAGATATCGATACCAAACTCCAGCGCTTTGAACAGCACCCCCGCCGCCCAGGTGTTGTCGATCATAATGATGGCTTCTGGAGCGACGCGGCGCACCGCTGCAACGATCGCCGGAACATCATGAACTTCCATGGTGATGGAACCGGGGGATTCGAGGAACACCACGCGGGTGTTCGGCTGTACCAGACGGGCGATATCGCCGCCGATGAGCGGGTCGAACCAGCCGGTGGTGACGCCGAGTTTGGCGAGGATTTTGGTGCAGAAATCCTGGGTAGGTTCATAGGCGGTGTTGGTCACCAGAATATGGTCGCCCTGCTCGACAAACGCCAGAATGGTATTGGCGACCGCCGCCGCGCCGCAGGGAAAGAGCGCGCAGCCGGCGCCGCCTTCCAGCTCGCACATCGCTTCCTGGAGAGAAAAGTGGGTCAGCGTCCCGCGACGCCCGTAGAACAGCTCGCCTTTGGCGCGGTTGCGGGTGGCGTGTTTTTTCGCTTCGACGGTGTCGAAAACCAGCGATGAGGCGCGCTGAATGACGCTGTTTACCGAGCCCTGGGTGTATTTTTTGCTGCGCCCGGCATGAACCAGCGCAGTATCAAGATGTTTATCAGCCATGTTCAGATAACCTGTTTTTATACGTCTGGACGTCTAAACTAACATGAATACCCGTTGATGTACCGGGTCGCGGCGGATACAGGTAAAAATTTTACCAACGGCGGGGTCAGCAACTTTTTTACTGCGTAAGCGCAAGGAAAATAATCGTGATTTACTGCACAGTGTAAATACTAATGAGAACCACTATCAATTCGATGCCGTTTTGATATTATTGTGCGCAGTTTTTGTGATTTACGTCCTGGAGATACAGTGTGGGTAATAATTTGATGCAGGCGGATCTCTCCGTTTGGGGTATGTATCATCATGCCGATATTGTCGTTAAGGTAGTGATGATCGGCCTGATTCTGGCGTCGGTGGTCACATGGGCTATCTTTTTCGGCAAAGGCGCAGAGATCCTGGCCAGCAAGCGTCGCCTCAAGCGTGAACAGCAGCTGGTTGCCGAAGCACGCTCTCTCGACCAGGCCAGCGATATCGCTAACGCGTTCGAGGCGAAAAGCCTGACTTCCCAACTGATCAACGAAGCGCAGAACGAGCTGGAGCTGTCCGCAGGTTCTGAAGATAACGAAGGCATTAAAGAGCGTACCGGTTTTCGACTGGAGCGTCGCGTGGCGGCGGTGGGTCGTTACATGGGGCGCGGCAACGGTTATCTGGCGACCATCGGCGCGATTTCCCCGTTCGTCGGTTTGTTTGGTACCGTCTGGGGCATCATGAACAGCTTTATCGGTATTGCCCAGACCCAGACCACCAACCTGGCGGTCGTGGCGCCAGGCATCGCGGAAGCGCTGCTGGCTACGGCAATTGGCCTGTTCGCTGCGATTCCGGCGGTGGTCATCTACAACATTTTCGCCCGTATGATTGCCAGCTACAAAGCTTCACTTGGCGATGTCGCCGCCCAGGTTCTGCTGCTGCAAAGCCGTGACCTGGACCTGAGCGCCAGCGGCGTTAAGCCAGTGCGTACCGCCCAGAAACTCCGCGTAGGTTGATGCTTTATGGCCATGCATTTTAACGAAAACCTCGATGATAACGGTGAAATGCACGACATCAACGTGACGCCGTTTATCGACGTCATGCTGGTGCTGCTGATCATCTTTATGGTGGCGGCGCCGCTGGCCACCGTAGACGTGAAGGTGAATCTTCCGGCTTCTTCCAGCCAGCCGCAGCCGCGCCCGGAAAAACCGATCTACCTGTCGGTGAAGGCGGACAAAACCATGTTCCTCGGTAATGACCCCATCACCGAAGAGAGCATGATTGCGTCCCTGGATGCCCTGACCGAAGGCAAGAAAGATACCACCGTCTTCTTCCGCGCGGATAAAACCGTGGACTACGAGACGATGATGAAGGTCATGGATACCCTGCACCAGGCGGGCTATCTGAAGATTGGCCTGGTGGGCGAAGAGACCGTCAAAGCCAAGTAACCCCTTATACCGACTCATCTCCCAGGCTGGCCTTGCGCCAGCCTTTTTTATCTCCTCGAATCGCTCTCATGTTGGACGACTGTTGCTATAACGTTACCCTGTTGCGGTATAATGGCGGTCGTTTATGTTAACTGACAGGATCTTATGGAACGCTTTCTGGAAAATGCTATGTACGCCTCGCGCTGGCTGCTGGCGCCGGTTTATTTTGGCCTTTCGCTCGGTTTGATTGCGCTGACGATCAAATTTTTTCAGGAGATCTTCCACATACTGCCGCATATTTTCAGCGTCAGTGAGTCGGATATGATTCTGACCCTGCTGTCGCTGGTGGATATGACCCTGGTGGGCGGTCTGCTGGTGATGGTGATGTTCTCCGGCTATGAAAATTTTGTCTCGCAGCTGGATATCAACGAAGGTAAGGAGAAGCTCAGCTGGCTGGGCAAAATGGACGCCACTTCGCTGAAAAATAAGGTGGCCGCCTCCATCGTGGCGATCTCCTCTATTCACCTGCTGCGGGTGTTTATGGACGCGAAAAACGTCCCGGACAATAAGCTGATGTGGTACGTCATCATCCACCTGACCTTTGTGCTGTCAGCCTTTGTGATGGGCTACCTCGATCGTCTGACCAAAGTGAAACACTGATCCCTTCTCTCCCGGCGGCGTTGGCCGCTGGGCTTTTTACTCCCCGTTTCTGCTTTTCTGCGCTGGCGTATGTCCGGGCTTCTGCTTTGCTTAAAGGGCGCTTAACAACGGAGGCAGGGTGATGACGCGATTAACGGCCAAAGATTTCCCGCAGCAGCTGCTCGAATACTATGACTACTACGCCCACGGCAAAATCAGCAAACGCGAGTTTCTCCAGCTGGCGGGGAAATATACCGTCGGCGGGATGACCGCGCTGGCGCTGTTTAATCTGCTGAAGCCCGACTATGCTCTGGCAGAGCAGGTACCGTTCACCGACCCGGATATCCGCCCGGAGTATATTCATTATCCCTCTCCTGACGGCCACGGCGAAGTGCGGGCTTATCAGGTGATGCCGGCGAAAATAGCCGACAAAGCGCCTGCCGTGGTGGTGGTTCATGAGAACCGCGGCCTGAATCCCTATATTGAAGACGTTGCCCGGCGGGTGGCGAAAGCGGGCTATATCGCGCTGGCGCCGGATGGCCTGAGCTCCGTCGGCGGCTATCCGGGGAATGATGATGAAGGCCGCGCGCTGCAGCAGAAAGTCGATCCCGTGAAGCTGATGAATGATTTCTTTGCGGCGGTCGCGTTTATGGCGAAGCATCCGCAGGCGACGGGGAAGGTCGGTATCACCGGTTTTTGCTACGGCGGCGGCGTCAGCAACGCGGCGGCGGTGGCTATCCCGGAGCTGGCCTGCGCGGTGCCGTTTTACGGCCGCCAGCCGCCATTGAAGGAGGTCGATAAAATTAAAGCGCCGCTGCTGCTGCACTATGCCGGCCTCGATAGCGGCATTAATGAAGGCTGGCCCGCCTATGAACAGGCGCTGAAGGCGCATAATAAAGTTTACGAGGCCTATCTCTATCAGGGCGTGAATCACGGCTTTCATAATGATTCCACGCCGCGATACGATCGGGCTGCGGCTGACCTGGCCTGGCAACGCACGCTGGCATGGTTTGAACGGTATTTACGTTAGCGAACTCGTCAGAAATAGCGCTACCGCTCGCTTAAAAAAACGCTATATAATTTAATATATAGCGATTGGGTGGGGAGGGCGCGATGGAAAATCATTTTGGTAAAGGCTTAATGGCGGGGCTACAGGCATCCTATGCTGATACCGCTACGCATGCGGCGAACTTTTGCGCCGACTATGAACGCGGGTTTGTGCTTGGCTACTCGCACCGCATGTTTGAAAAAACCGGCGATCGCCAGCTTAGCGCCTGGGAAGCGGGGATCCTCACCCGTCGCTACGGTCTGGAAAGAGATTGGGTGATGGACTTCTTTAAAGAGGGAAATTCGTCTACCGCGCAGCGCTACTTTATGGCGGGCTATCGGCTGGAAAGCTAAAAACCGGAGGTGGGCGCCTCCGGTGGGCCAGAGCGTTACGCCTGGCGCTTATCTTCGGTTTGCGTGTCGAAGTCGCTGGCGTCATGGCGCTCGTGAAGCTGCTCGTTGAGCGGGCCAGAGGTGCGGTTAACCATACGTCCGCGCTGAACGGCCGGACGGTTGCCGACGTCCTGCGCCCAGCGCAGCACGTTTTTATAGCTACCGGCATCAAGGAACTCGGCGGCGTTGTAAACGCTCCCCAGCACCACGTTGCCGTACCACGGCCAGATAGCCATGTCGGCGATGGTGTACTCCTCTCCTGCCACAAAACGGCCGCGGGCAAGCTGCTTGTCGAGCACGTCAAGCTGGCGTTTGGCTTCCATCGTAAAGCGGTCGATCGCGTATTCGATTTTCACCGGCGCATAGCTGAAGAAATGGCCAAAACCGCCGCCGAGGAACGGGGCCGAGCCCTGCAGCCAGAACAGCCAGTTGAGAGTTTCAGTGCGGCCTGCCGGATCTTTGGGCAGGAAGAAGCCGAACTTTTCCGCCAGATAGAGCAGGATGCTGCCGGATTCAAAAACGCGGGTCGGCGGCGTGGTGGAGTGGTCGCGGAGCGCGGGGATTTTCGAGTTCGGGTTAACCTCGACAAAGCCGCTGGAGAACTGGTCGCCTTCGCCGATGCGAATCAGCCAGGCGTCGTATTCCGCGCCGCTGACGCCTAATGCCAGCAGTTCTTCCAGCATAATGGTCACCTTCTGCCCGTTAGGCGTCCCCAGCGAATAGAGCTGAAGCGGGTGCGCGCCCACCGGCAGCACCCGATCGTGCGTTGCGCCGGAAACGGGACGGTTGATATTGGCGAATGCGCCGCCGTTGTTTTGCTTCCATTCCCACACTTTAGGTGGCTGGTAGTTATTCTCTGACATGCTGATCTGCCTTTTTAGTGAGGTGTTGAAGTCGTGGCGCTAAACTTTCGGTGCGCCGGTCTAAGCCAGAATCCGCGCGGCCCATACGCTGACGTCGTCGCCGCTGCCGAGATCCGCCTGCACCAGGCCGTTAACCATAAAGGTCGGCGACACGTGGATGCCGTTCTGGCGGGCATACTTGCTGTGCCATTTGATCTCGTTTTGCAGCTCCGGGCGGGCAAACGCCGCAGCCAGCGAAACGTGGCTATAGCGTTCGATACGCTCGATAATCTGCTGCGGCGTGGCGTCCATGTTTGGCCCGCTGCAGTGGTCGGTAAACTCAAACTCTTCGCGGTGGTCGGCGACGGCTTTAAGCACCTTATGCGCCTGCTCCCGGCCGTGCGGCAAGGTGGAAGCGGCGAGAATGCAGCGCACGATGACGCCGGAAAACAGATGCCAGGGCTGGGACTGGAGACGAATTTTGATCGTCACGTTATCCGCGCCAACTTCATCCAGCAGATCATCCAGCTTATTAAAGGCGCGCACGGAGAAAGGGCAGGTGGGTTCGAGGAACACCTCAAAGGTGCGTGGGCCATGCCCCCAGACCAGCGGTTGGGCAGTCAGATGCGAAGGTGTGCTCATTGTCGACTCCTGTTTTTTTTTATCTCAAATAACGATATCACTTTTGCCCGGCGGCGCAGGCTTATTTTCCTTAAGGGCACGATTAGCGAATCGAATGAGTGGTATCATCACTCCACCTCTGTCTGGTAAGTGCCTGCGGCAGGATAAGAAGAGGGAGTTTTGTTTCGCCAACTGCCCGGGCTGCATTAATTTGAGGTCAGGCTAAATGAGCAAAGGTTCGACAAGCAGTGACGCCCCGTTTGGTACACTCTTAGGCTACGCACCGGGCGGCGTGGCGATTTATTCTTCGAATTACAGTAGCTTAAATCCGCAAGATTACCCGGATGACGCCACGTTCCGCAGCTATATCGGTAATGAGTATATGGGGCACAAATGGCAGTGCGTGGAGTTCGCGCGCCGTTTTCTGTTCCTCACCTACGGTTTTGTTTTCACCGATGTCGGCATGGCCTACGAAATCTTCTCCCTGCGTTTTTTACGCGAGGTGGTCAACGACAATATTCTGCCGCTGCAGGCGTTCGCCAACGGCTCCCGCCGTCCGCCGATCGCCGGCTCGCTGCTGATCTGGCAGAAAGGCGGCGAGTTTAAGCACACTGGCCACGTGGCGGTGATTACGCAACTGGTAGGCAATAAGGTCAGGATTGCCGAGCAGAACGTGATTCACTCGCCGCTGCCGCAGGGCCAGCAGTGGACCCGAGAGCTGACGCTGGAAGTGAAAAACGGCATCTACACGATTAAAGACACCTTTGCCGATACCGAAATCCTCGGCTGGATGATCCAAACCGCCGATACCGAGCACAGCCTGCCGCAGCCGGTGCTGCCGGGTGAGGCGATGGCCATCAAAGGCGCGCGGCTGCCGAATAAAGGCCAATACCGCGGCAACTGGCTCAACGAGAAAGATTCGCTGCAAAAAGCCTACGTGGAAGCCAACGGCCACGTCATCAATAAAGACCCTTACCAGTATTTCACCATCACCGAAAGCGCCGAGCAGGAGCTTATCAAGGCCACCAACGAGCTGCATCTGATGTACCTGCACGCCACCGACAAGGTGATGAAGGATGACAGCCTGCTGGCGCTGTTCGATATTCCGAAAATTCTCTGGCCGCGCCTGCGCCTCTCGTGGCAGCGGCGTCGCCATCATATGATTACCGGCCGCATGGATTTCTGTATGGATGAGCGCGGGCTGAAGGTATATGAGTACAACGCCGACTCCGCGTCCTGCCATACCGAAGGCGGGCTGATCCTCGAACAGTGGCTGAAACAGGGCTACTACGGCACCGGCCACAACCCGGCGGAAAACCTGCTGGATGAGCTGGCTGGGGCGTGGAAGCACAGCCGGGCGCGTCCTTTCGTGCACATCATGCAGGATAAGGATCTGGAGGAGAACTACCACGCGCAGTTTATCCAGCGTTCGCTGACCCAGGCCGGTTTCGAGAGCAAAATTCTGTTTGGCCTTGATGAGCTGCGCTGGGATGCCGCCGGGCAGCTGATCGACGCCGACGGTCGTCTGGTTAACTGCGTCTGGAAAACCTGGGCATGGGAAACCGCCATTGAGCAGGTGCGGGAAGTCAGCGCCGATGAGTACGCGGCGGTGCCGATCCGTACCGGACACCCGAATAATGAAGTTCGCCTGATAGACGTTCTGCTGCGCCCGGAAGTATTAGTCTTCGAGCCGCTGTGGACGGTCATCCCCGGCAATAAGGCGATTTTGCCGGTGCTGTGGTCGCTGTTCCCCAACCATCGCTATCTTCTGGATACCGATTTTGTGGTCAACGAGCAGCTGGCGGAAAGCGGCTATGCGGTTAAGCCTATCTCAGGCCGCTGCGGCAACAATATCGACCTGATTGGCCCGCAGGACGAAGTGCTGGATAAAACCAGCGGCCAGTTTTTCGACCGCAAAAATATCTACCAGCAGCTGTGGTGCCTGCCAAAAGTGGATGGCAAATACATCCAGGTTTGCACCTTCACCGTCGGCGGTAACTACGGCGGGACCTGCCTGCGCGGAGATGATTCTCTGGTGGTTAAAAAAGAGAGCGATATTGAGCCGTTAATCGTGCTAAAAGACACAGATAGCCGTTAAGTTTGGCCCGGATTGCGGCGATGAGCGCCTTATTCGGGCTGCGGTTCTCGTCACCTGCGGCATTTGTAGCCCGGGCAAGGCGCATCGCGCCGCCCCCGGGGGAAGGCCGCAGGATGCTGAAGAATATCCCGGAGGCGATGCTGCGCATCTGTCCGGGCTACCGAACATACGAACCCGTAGCCCCAGTGAGCATAGTGCGACCGGGAGAATTATCGGTAAAAAATAGATAAAACATCACAACAACAAGACAGAAAAGGAAAATAGTATGCACGATCGGCGACTCGCCGCCCGCGCGGGTGAACTTAAGCCCTCCGCCGTCCGCGAACTCCTCAAGCACAGTAAACTGCCCGGCGTGATCTCCCTGGGCGGCGGCATTCCGGCTCCGGAGCTTTTTGATACCGAAGGCCTGAACCTGGCGGTGCAGCAGGTGATGAACGGGCGTTTTAACGATGCGTTTCAGTACGGGTTGACCGAAGGTTATCCGCCGCTGCGTCAGGCCGTTAGCGAACTGTGTCAGGCGCGCGGCGTTGCCTGCCCGGCAAGCCATGTCTATATCACCTCCGGTTCGCAGCAGTCGTTGGATATCGTCGCCCGCACGCTGCTCGATCCGGGCGATGCCATCGTCGTTGAGCGCCCGACCTATCTGGCGGCGCTGCAGGTCTTCCAACTGGCGCAGGCGAACATTCTCAGCGTCGATACCGATGATGACGGTATGCTGGTGGAGCAACTGGCCGACCTGCTGGAAACCACCCGGGTGAAAGCCGTTTACCTGGTGCCGACGTTTGGCAACCCCGGCGGGAAAACCCTGAGCGAAGCGCGCCGTCGCCGCCTGGTAGAGCTGGCGAAAAAGCACGACTTCGTCATCATTGAAGACGATCCGTACGGTGAAATCAGCTTCACTGACGAAGTGCGCCGCCCGCTGTATCAGTACGCGGTTGAGTTGGGCTGTGAAGATCAGGTGGTTTATACCTCCACCTTCTCCAAGATCCTCGCGCCGGGGATGCGTATTGGCTGGATCGTCATGCCGGACTGGCTGGCGCAGCAGACGGTGATCGTCAAACAGGCGGCGGATCTGCACACTAACATGCTCTCGCAGGTGATCACCGCGGAATACCTGAGCATGAACCGTCTGGAAAGCCAGATTGCCCTGATTCGCGAAGATTATCGTAAGAAGTGCGTGGCGCTGGCCGACGCGCTGGAATCGCAGCTTGGCGAGCATCTGGAGTTTAGCCGTCCTAAAGGCGGTATGTTCCTGTGGGCTCGCTTCCGTTATCCGTTCGATACCATGGAATGGATGAAGAAAACGCTGGAAAACGGCGTAGTCTACGTGCCTGGGGAAGCGTTCTATAACGATAACCCGGATACCCGCACGCTGCGTCTCTCCTACTCTACGGTGTCGGCAGACGGTCTGATGACCGCCGTCGAGCGTCTGGCGAAGTCGCTGTAATCGCCCTGCTCTGCGCCGTTGGCGGCGCGGGGCTTCCTTGCCGTTCTCTTCTCTAAGCCCCCCATCTTCATGCGAATGCATGGTCTGCCCGTTGAGCGAAAAACAGCAATGAGTAACGTGAAAATGGCCTGGGCGGGGTTTTTGAATCGCCCGTAGCCTTTGGCTACGGGCGAGAGAAACACAGAGGCGGGCCTTCTGCGACTTATCGTCGGCCCGGGTCGTTAATCCTGGTCGGCAATGCGATCGTCAAGCCAGATCAGCATCAATGCGGAAAGAAAAGCAACAGCGACGGTACCAATAGCTAACAGCATAAGAAGAGCCTCAGGGGTTTTTATTATTTTTCTGCGTTGACCGATGAGCGATTATTTCTGTCTGTGATGGTGACTTTGGTTGCTGACTGGGATGTGGCGAGGGTGAAAAAATCGTCAGCATCGATATCGAAATTGAGGACGATTTCTTTGTACTTCCCGCAATTCATTAACTCTTTTGCTTCTTTCATACTACTGGCTGTAATAGTAGGCATCAGTTTCATCTCGTTGAAAAACTGAGAAGCAAAATAAGAGCTTGTCGATACCAGATCAACTACTTTTTATGATAAGGGCAATCCGGCGTCAGATTGATGATTGCCGCCGCCAATAGCCAATTGAAACATAATTTCTGTTTAACCTTTCCTGCCAGCGTTTCGTTTTGCTCAGCGCGAATTCTTAGCGCGAACGCTGTTTTTCGCTCATCAGCTGGCGACAGCGCTGCTGGTCCTTGCTGATACTTTTCTGTTCTTCCGGCGTGAGCTGCTGCCAGGTGTCCAGCATCCGTTGGCCCAGGGCGGGCACGTAATGGGTCTTATGTAGCGCATAGTCCGAATTGCCGCCTTCAATCATATTTTCCATATCGCGGAGAAACGCGCGGCTGTCCTGATGGTCGATCGCGCAGAAGACGGAGCGGTAGTACGCGACATCCTCTTCGGCGTAGCGGGGCGTGAACCACCAGATAAGCAGGGCGATAAGCGCCAAAAGCGGGGCAATAAAAGCGAGTTTTTTCAACATGAGTGGTTCAAAAAGGCAAATTGAAGGGCCAGTGTAACTGTTGATGGAACAGGATGTAAGCGCCGTCGCGGGCCGGAAGGGGGATTCCAGCCCGCAGCGGCCGGTTAGTAGCCGACCTTATAGATCCGTCCGTTCTGGATGCCTTCTACGCTGCGGCGGTAGGCCTGAGCCACGCTGGCGGCGGGGACGCTGGCAAAACCGGGGAAGAAACCGTCGTAGGCTGCCGCCGATTCCGTTAATACGGTCGGGCTAATCAGGTTAATGCGTATTCCGCGCGGCAGTTCGCAGGCGGCGGCGCGAACGAATCCTTCCAGCCCGGCGTTGACGGTGGTGGCATTGACGCCCTGAGCGATGGGCTCATGGGCGACGATCCCGCTAATCAGCGTAATAGATCCGCCATCGTTCAGATAATGCTGGCCGGTCAACGCCAGGCGAATCTGCCCCAATAGCTTATCCTGTAAGCCCTGGTTGAAATCGCCGTCGGTCATGGTTGCCAGTGGGCCAAAGAACAGATTACCGGTGGCGGAAACAATCGCGTCTACCCGGCCGGTTTTCTCAAACAGGCTCTCTACGCTTTGCTGTGAGGTGATATCCACTTGATAGTCGCCCTGAGTGCGGCCGACGTGAATAACCTCATGACGCTGACTTAACTCTTGCGCAACCGCGCGGCCAACGGTACCGCTGGCGCCAATAACGATGATTTTCATAGCAGGTTCCTCTCTCGGGTGAGAGGCTATTCTTTAATAAAACAGATATCGGATAAACTGGCTAAAAGTTAAATGATTACTAACCTGAGGTTTGCAATATGGATAAGCTGCGGGCGATGGAGACCTTTATTGCGGTGGTGGAATGCGGAAGCTTTACCGAAGCCGCATCGCGGCTCGATATGTCGGCGGTGATGGTCGGGAAATATATCGCGCTGATCGAGCGGCAGCTTAATACCCGTCTTCTTGAGCGCAATACCCGCCGCCAGAGCCTCACCGACGCCGGGCGGGTCTATTTTGACGAGGCGAAACGCGTCCTTGAGCAGGTTTCCATCGCCGAAAGCGCGGTGGAGAGGCTGCGGATCGCGCCCGCGGGGACGCTGCGGGTAAGCGCGCCGACGTCGTTTGGCGCCTGCGTGATCGCACCGCTGGCCGCCACTTTTCTCCAGGCCTGGCCCGACGTGCGCGTGGAGCTGGATCTGACCAACCGGATGGTCGATCTGGTGGATGAAGGTATCGATCTGGCGATCCGTATCGGCGAGATCCGCAATAACGATCTGGTGGCAAAGTATCTCGCGCCCTACCGGATGACGATCTGCGCCGCGCCCGGGTATTTAGCCCGCCACGGTACGCCGACAACGCCTGCGGACCTGGCCGATCACCTCTGTTTGTCGCATACGGTGTGGACCGCGCGCAATGAGTGGAAGCTGCCGGGCGCGGAGGAGGGCGTCCGCTGGAAGCGCGATGCTGTTCTGCGCTGTAATGATGGCTACGCGCTGCGAACGGCGGCGATCGCCGGCGCCGGACTGCTGCTGCAGCCGGAAGTGCTGCTGGCAGATGCGCTCGAGTGCGGCCAACTGGTGCGCGTGCTGGAGGCTTATACTCCACAGCCGAGGCCGGTTCATCTACTCTGGCGGCAGGACCTGCGCCCGCTGCCGAAGCTGACGCGGTTTGTTGAGCATCTTTTGCAGGGGCAGCGCCAGAACGGGCTGACCGCTTAATTCTCTGCCGGGCGGCGGGCCTGATGTGATGGGGGGCTTGTCGGCCCGGCAAAGCGTTAGCTGCTGCCGGGCAATCTGCTTAGTCGCGCAGCGCATGGCGCCAGTCGGCGATCAGATCCTGCGGATCTTCAATCCCTACCGACAGACGAATCAGCTGCGGAGTAATCCCGTTGGCTAACCGCTGCTCCAGCGGGATCGACGCGTGGGTCATGCTAAACGGCTGGCTCACCAGGCTTTCCACGCCGCCGAGGCTCTCCGCGAGGGTAAACAGCTTCAGTTTACGAATGATCCGCTCGGCGTAGCTATCGTCGCCTTTGACCACCACGGAGATCATCCCGCCGGGAAGCGCCATCTGCCTGCGCGCCAGCTGATGATGCGGATGCGAGGCCAGCCACGGGAACCAGACCTTTTCGACCTGCGGCTGCTGCTCCAGCCACTCGGCGAGCAGCAGCGCATTGCTGCTGTGGCGCTCCATACGCAGCGCCAGGGTACGAATACCGCGCAGCGTCAGGAAGCTGCTGAACGGATCGAGAACGCCGCCAACCGCGTTTTGCAGATAGCCCAGCTTTTCCGCCAGCGCGGCGTTGTCGCCGACCACCGCCAGCCCGGCGACCACATCGGAGTGGCCGTTGAGGTATTTGGTCGCCGAGTGCACCACGATATCGAAGCCCAGCTCCAGCGGACGATGGATAGCCGGCGAGGCGAAGGTGTTGTCGGTGACGCTGATAATATTGTGCCGCCGGGCAATGGCGGCGATAGCGCTGAGGTCGGCCAGCTTAAGCAGCGGGTTGGTCGGCGTTTCGACCCAGATCATGCGCGTATCGGGCCGAATGGCCGCTTCGATGGCCGCCAGATCGTCGGGCTTCACCCAGCTCACCCGCAGGCCGGCGCTGCGGCGGCGAACGTTTTCAATCAGCCGGTATGTGCCGCCGTAGACATCGTCGACGGCGACCAGGTGGCTATCTTTATCCAGCAGCTCCAGCACGGTTGAGATGGCCGCCAGACCGGAAGCAAAGGCGTAGCCGCGCGTGCCGCTTTCCAGGTCGGCAATTGCCGTTTCCAGCGCGTGGCGGGTCGGGTTGCCGCTGCGCGAATATTCGTACCCGGTATGCTGGCCCGGCGCGGGCTGGGCAAAGGTAGAGGTGGCATAAATAGGCGGCATCACCGCGCCGTGTTCATCGGTAAATGTGCCGCTATGTACGCTCAGAGTATGCAAATTTGTCATTGAAAAGTCCTTACTGTTCGAGTCGGTTACGCCAGGTGGTCAGCACATCGCTGCGGGTAATGAGGCCAAGAAAACGATCGTTGTCGGCGATAACGGCTACCAGGCCGCGATCGAAAATGGCTTTCAGCGCGCTTTCCGGCGCGTGCTTATCCAGGGTTTCCACGTTACGGGTCATCGCTTCCCTGACCGGCAGAGCAAAGCGCTGGCTGTCGCCCTGGACATGGCTAATCAGATCCCATTCGTCGACGATGCCGACGACGCGGCCGTTTTCCAGCACCGGCAGCTGCGAGATGTCGTAGAGGCGCATACGCGCGAGGATGGCCGCCAGGGTATCGTCCGGCGCGGCGGTGACGGTTGCCCCTTCGTCGTGGCGCAGAGCGATAAAATCGCTGAGATCGCCGCGCGATGGGCGGCTTAAAAAGCCCTGCTGGCGCATCCAGTCATCGTTAAACATCTTTGATAAATATTTATTGCCGCTGTCGCAGGCGAAGGTCACCACGCGTTTAGGGGATGTCTGCGACCGGCAGTAGCGCAGGGCGGCGGTGAGCAATGTTCCGGTAGAGGAGCCTGCCAGAATACCTTCAACCTGCAGCAGCTGGCGGGCGGTGGCGAAAGCTTCGCTATCGGTGACGCGGTAAGCGCTGCGGACGCCTTCAAGATGGGCCAGCGGCGGAATAAAGTCTTCGCCGATCCCTTCAACCAGCCAGGAGCCGGTTTCACCGTAGCGCCCGGTTTCGACCTGGTCCGCCAGAATGGAGCCCGCCGGATCGGCAAGGATAAATTCCGTTTTAGGGGAGTGTTCAGCAAACCAGGCCTGTAGCCCGCCGAGCGTTCCGCCGGAGCCGACGCCGACGACGATCGCGTCGATATCGCCTTCCAGCTGCTGGAAGATTTCCGGGGCAGTGGTGGTGGCATGCGCCAGCGGATTGGCCTCGTTATTAAACTGGTCGATATAAAAGGCGCCTGGCGTTTCGTCGGCAAGACGCCGGGCGTAGTCCTGATAGTAGGCGGGATGGCCTTTGTTAACGTCCGAGCGGGTAAGCTGCACCTGCGCTCCCAGCGCGCGCAGATGGAAAATCTTCTCGCGGCTCATTTTGTCCGGCACCACCAGGATCAGGCGATAATTTTTCTGCGCGGCGATCAGCGCCAGCCCGAGGCCGGTATTGCCGGCGGTGGCTTCGATAATCGTGCCCCCGGGCTTTAATTTTCCTTCGCGCTCTGCCTGGGTAATCATGGATAGCGCGACGCGGTCTTTTATCGAGCCGCCGGGATTTTGATTTTCCAGTTTTAGAAACAGGTTGCAGGGGCCGGTATCCAGCTTATGCAGCTGCAGCAGGGGAGTATGACCAATCAGGTCGCTAACGGAATGAAAAACTGACATAACATTTTGCCCATTCGTATCGAGATGATTTGAATGGTAGGGCTGCAAAATTGGCATTTTAAAGAACTTTTGTCTGCCGTTAAGAGCAAAAAGGAATATAAGATGCTTTTTAGCCATCCGGAGGGAAAGGTTGTTAGCCGCCTGGGCGTGTCGATTTCCAGAAAATAGCTTTTTTGCCGGGTTTTTCACCGAATTATCCGTTTTTACGCGCTGCTTTATCTCTATTTCAGAAAAGGATTGCTGAAAATAATCGATAGTTCCCAGCGGCAACTTTCAGGTGCCAGCGAAAATATCAGTACCCGGTATACCGGGGCATTGTTCAACGACGGAAATTCAGGTGAGTGAATTAATCCTGATAAGATGTTCCTGCTCGCTTCAATAAATAACCTATATCAGGAACCCTATTTCCAAAAATATCCTGCCCAGTAGTTAATCAGTCGGAAAATTGTCTGGTACGATCCAGTTAACAGAACAGGAACATAATTTATACCTGCAAGACATATACATGTAATGATTCAGTCGTAACCAGTTACAAGGAAGCTACTATGAATAAAAACGACATGAGTCCTTTACCCACCAATACCCACGAGTGGTTTTTTAATCGTAACAGCATCATCATTTTGCTCGATATTGTTCTGTTTATCGTTCTCTACAACACGCTACCCTATGAGCCGAAGGTGGTCATGGGACTGAGTATGCTCGCTTTTATCGCCGTATTATGGTTAACGGAAGCGCTGCATGTGACCGTTACGGCAATAATGGTTCCCGTCATGGCCGTGCTGCTGGGGGTATTTAATACCCAGGCGGCGCTAAACAGTTTTGCCAACTCTACGATATTTCTTTTCCTCGGCGGCTTTGCTCTGGCGGCGGCGATGCATGTGCAGGGGCTGGATAAAGTCATTGCTGATAAGGTATTAGCGATGGCGAGGGGTAAAATGAGCCTCGCGGTCTTTATGCTGTTTGGCGTGACGGCGCTGCTGTCAATGTGGATCAGTAATACGGCGACGGCCGCAATGATGATGCCGCTGGTATTGGGGATCCTGAGCAAAGTCGATAGCAAAAACAGCCATTCGACCTATGTGTTTGTGCTCCTGGGGATTGCCTATAGCGCCAGCATTGGCGGGATGGCGACTATCGTCGGCAGTCCACCGAATGCGATTGCCGCCGCCGAGGTGGGGCTCTCCTTCTTTGACTGGATGAAGTTCGGTTTCCCGGCAATGATCGTCTTACTGCCTGTCGCTATTGCGATTCTTTACCTCGTGTTCAGGCCGGAACTTAAGGGGACCTTCGAAACGAATAGTGAACGGGTCGATTGGGATAAAGGCAAAATAGTCACCCTGGCTATTTTTGCGCTTACCGTATTCTTCTGGATTTTCAGCGGACCCATTAACGATCTGCTGGGCGGTTTTAAATCCTTCGATACCATCGTGGCTTTAGGCGCCATTATATTGGTCAATTTCGCCCGGGTGGTTCACTGGAAGGATATAGAGAAAACGGCTGACTGGGGCGTGCTGCTATTATTCGGCGGTGGTATTTGCTTAAGTAATGTGTTGAAAGAGACGGGCACCAGCTTGTTCCTGGCAAACCAGATTAGCGGGATGGTGGCTCATATGGGGATATTTATTATTATCCTGGTGATTGCAACATTCGTGGTGTTTCTGACCGAGTTTGCCAGTAATACGGCCAGTGCTGCGTTGCTCATTCCCGTATTTGCCTCGGTGGCCGAAGCGTTCGGCATGTCTCCTGTGATTCTGTCGGTATTGATTGCCATTGCGGCTTCATGCGCTTTTATGCTGCCCGTGGCGACGCCGCCAAACGCTATCGTTTTCGCCACCGGCCATATCAAGCAGCAGGAGATGATGCGCGCCGGCCTGTTTTTGAATATCGCCTGTATTATCGTTTTGACCGGATTTAGCATGTTGTTTTGGGTATAACTTTTAATAAGCGAGTTTCCACCCAATATCATTGCAAATGAAGACTACCTTGCGGCGAATAATCGAATGCAGTTCGATGGAGAGTCCGGTCGCAGAAAAGCAAAAACCCGCCTTGTGGGCGGGTTCTTTAAATAGTGGTGCCCGGACTCGGAATCATATTCACGATTAACGTGCTGTTTGTTATTGGTTTTTTTTGGGTATGTATCTCAATCGGCGCCCCCACGAAAGCCCCCATAAAAAATCGCTTTGGTTTTGTGATGGCTATCACGAAGAATCGTTGTTTAATTGACTCACTATCCCACTCTTACGACACGCAATTTGTTCCATATCATAAATCTCACCATTGTTATGGGGCAGAGTTATTATTTTTTTATCATAGGGAGTTAACACAATTTCCGCATTTTTCCACCACGCATTCCTGCATTCTGCCTTGTAAAGTTGTTCTGGACGTTATCAGTTCATACTTTAGCCTGAACTTGTAGAACACCGATTCCGGTATTTTTTCCTGATAATAGAGAAAAGTCACTGGAGAAAATATTGTGATAAAAATCACAAAGTAAGGCAGGCTACTGGAGAAAAAGTCCGCAACGGCGAATTATCGTAGTCTGTGTACCTCAACCAGCATTTTGAAGGCTCTGCTACATGGAAGAAAACATAAGGCAGCGTACAGAAAATTATATTTCAGCAAAAAATCAGCATCCAGCCTGGATACTTCTTGCCACCCGCCGCGCCCCGCTGGTATTGGGCTGCCTGAAAACGCTGTTTGAAAAATCACATGATGGTATCCCCCTTGAGGAAGCGATTCAGTCTCTTACTGGCATTCTTGTCGCGCACGTGAGTCAGGAACAGTATGACATTAATCAGGACAACCCCTCTCTTCAGGCCAGCCGTGAACTGCGGGAATGGATTAAACGCCGTTTAATTGTCGAACGGGATGGACGTGTCTTTGCTACTGATGCGCTTGAGGTCGCGATTACGTTTGTTGAGTCGCTGGATAATCGTTTCATGACCTCTACGGCTTCCCGTTTGTCCACCGTACAGCGAGAAATTGAAAACCTGGAAACCCGGCTTAATCCTAATCCGGCAAACAGGGTTGCAACCTTACGTCGTCGTATCGCCGAGTTGGAACGTGAATTACAGGAGGCGGAAGCCGGGCATATTGAGGTGCTGGAAACGCATCAGGCGGTTGAACATATTCGAGAGGTCTTCAACTTAGCTTCCAGCCTGCGGGCTGACTTTCGCCGTGTTGAAGACTCCTGGCGCGAGGCCGACCGCGCGCTTCGGCAATCCATTATTGGTGAGCAATATCATCGCGGCGATATAGTAGAACGTCTGCTCAACGATCAGGACGCGCTGCTTAATACGCCGGAAGGAAGAGTTTTCGACAGTTTTCAGCAACAGCTACGCCAGTCAGCTGAATTGACTGCAATGAGCGAGCGGCTGCGCGTAATCCTTAGCCATCCTTCCGCTTCAGATGCGCTTAACCGCCTACAGCGCCACGATTTGCGCTGGCTGGTTAAACGCCTGGTCGATGAATCGCAGACCGTACTCCAGGCTCGCGCCCGTAGCGAGCGCGATGTCTGCGGTTTTATGAAAACCGGTCTTGCAGCTGAACACCACCGCGTTGGTCATCTGCTTAACGAATTTCTGAATCAGGCGTTAAAACTCGACTGGCAGCGCCAGATGATTCGCAAACAAGAGGTTCCGCTTCCTGCCATTGGCGTAGCGGTAACGGGCGTCCCTGCGATTGAACGTTTACGTTTTAAAGAAGTGGATGATGAAGCGGAACAAACGTTGGATCTCAGTAATCATGCGGCGGATTTGACGCAGATTGGTGATGATTTCTGGGATGCTTTCAATGGCCTCGATCGTGAGGCGTTGATTCAGCAGACGTTGCAGCTTCTGGTAAAAGAAAATCGCCCCGTTGGTCTGGCTGAACTGGCGGCGTTGTTGCCCCCGGCTCACGATCTCGAAACGTTCGCCGTATGGATTGGCATGGCGAGAGAAGTGGGCATTGAGGTTATTGATTCACAGCGTGAATTTGCTGAACTTAGTGATGGGGAAGGTCGCCGCTGGCGATTTAATCTGCCCACTACCGGTCTGGAAAGTCAGGCATTAATGGATATCGATTGGGAGTAACAGGTATGGCGGGCTTTTTTGACAGGCTGATTAACCGGGGCGTTGCTGCAAATGCAGGCAGTGAACCAGAAACATCGGACGAAGCGGTTGCCGATGAGTCGGTTGAGGAAACTGCAACTAATAATGAAACGCGAACGCTGAAAAAAATACGCGAAGCGACTCAGGAATTGCTCAAATACGGCCTTCTGGAAGAAACCAGTAAACCCAATCTGTACCGCGTCGTACTGACCCATCCTGAAGAGGTGACTCGCATTCTGGAACCTCTCGATCTGGATATCGGCATTGATGAGATCCGCGGCCTGCTGTATGTCAAAGTCAGGCTTGATGAAACGCCAGAACAGGATGAGTGGTCTCACCCTCTGGTGAGACGGCAACGGCTTAATCTGGAACAATCATTATTAGTTGCCATACTGCGCCAGCATTTTGTTGCTTGGGAGCAAGAAAGTGGAACGGGCGCCAGCCAGGCGCAGATCGTTATCGACGATCTCCTCCCTCAGCTCCAGATTTACCTTGGTGATCCAGGGAGTGAATCAAAAGAGCGTACCCGGTTGCTTACCCTGCTGGATCAATTAAAGGGACATGGGCTGGTCACGTCGCCGGATGCGCATGAGCGGATCGTGGTTCGTCCGATTATTGCTCATCTTGCCGACCCGATGAATCTTCAGGCATTACTGGCATGGCTACGGGAACAAATTACGCAACAAACTTCCCCTAATGATTCGTTAGAAAAAGAAAATAGTGAGGAGGACGCATGAATCAAATAGCGCGTCTGGCTGGAAAGGAATCTTTTATTCTCACTCGTATTGAGTTGTTCAACTGGGGCGGTTTTCATGGATTGCATCAGGCAGCCATCCATCAGGAAGGTACCGCCGTTATTGGTCCAACCGGGAGCGGAAAAACGACGCTGGTCGATGCCTTGATGACGCTACTCTGTGCCAATCCCCGCTACAACCTGGCCTCAACCGGGGGACATGAAAGCGACAGGGATCTTATCTCCTACGTGCGTGGTGTATCCGGACCCGGCGATGGCGGTGAGGGGCAATCGCATATTGCCAGACCGGGTAAAACCGTGACCGGTATTGCCGCGACGCTGGAACGCGAAGGGCAGCAGGTACGTCTGGGAGCGCTGCTGTGGTTTGATTCCACCAGTTCCAGCGTGACGGATATGAAAAGGCTTTGGCTTTTCAGCGATAACTCCGGGCAGACGCTGGAACACTGGTTGAATATCTGGCATGACGGTGGCGCACGGTCGTTGAAGCAAATGGAAAAAGAGACGACCGGGATCTGGATTTGGCTGAACAATAAAAAGCAGTATCTGGCGCGCTTGCGGGATTTCTTCGAAGTGGGGGAAAACGCATTTACGCTGTTAAACCGGGCGGCAGGGTTAAAACAGTTAAACAGCATTGATGAGATTTTCCGCGAGCTGGTGCTGGACGACCATTCTGCCTTCGATCGCGCGACGGAAGTAGCCAATAGTTTTGATGGTCTGACAGAAATTCATCAGGAGCTGGAAACGGCGCGCAAACAGCAGCAGTCCTTGCAACCTGTCGCCCTGAGTTGGGATAAGTACCAGAAGCAAGAGCGACAACTTGCTGACAGGAAGGCGCTGGAATTGCTGTTGCCCATCTGGTTTGCACAACAGGCAAGCCAGCTCTGGCAAGAAAAGATTAGCCTCCTTAACGCTGAGCTTGGTGAGGCACAAACCAGCGAAGAACAGATCCAGTCACGGCTTGAGTTGCAAAAAAAGGTGGTTAGCGACTGTATGCAGCGCTATCTCCAGGTCGGCGGCGCCAATATTGATGAACTGAACGAGCGTATCAAGGACTGGCAAAAAACGCTCGGCAGCCGAGAGACTCTGGCGCGCCAGTATCAACAGTTGACCCGCAATCTTGGCTTGCCGCCTGACCTGAGCCAACTACAGCTGGAGGCGAATCAGCATGAAGCCGGGGCCCGATGTGAGCAGCTTGCTGATGATATAAAGCTGAAGCAGGAAGAGGCGTATCAAAAAGGCGCGCTCAGCCATAGCATTACCGTAGAACTGCGCGAACGGGAAACTGAACGCGCCGAGATCGCGCGTCGTCCGGATTCTAACCTTCCCGCCCATTATCAGGCATTTCGCAGCGAGCTGGCAAAAGCGCTGAACGTTGATGAGTCTGAACTGCCTTTCGTCGCTGAACTGATTCAGGTTAAACCGGAAGAGGCGCAATGGCGCGGTGCGATTGAGCGTGCAGTTGGCAGTAATAGACTGCGTATTCTTGTTTCGCCAGAATCAGCGCCGGAAGCGCTGCGCTGGGTAAACCAGCGCAACAACCGTCTGCATGTGCGGCTACTGGAGGTCAAATTACCGCACTCTCCCGTCCGGTTTTTCGATGATGGCTTTACCCGCAAGCTGTTGTGGAAAGATCATCCGTGGCGAGAAGCTGTCAAAGCATTACTGGCAGAAAGCGACAGGCATTGTGTTGACAGTCCTGAACAACTGCGTGATACACCCCATGCTATGACGGTTCAGGGGTTAATGTCTGGTAAACAGCGTTTTTATGACAAGCAGGATCAGAAACGCCTTGATGAAGACTGGCTAACGGGATTTGATAACCGCGATCGTCTGAACTTCCTTGCCAAAGAAATTGCCGTGCTTCAGGAGCAGGTTAAAACCGCAAACAAGGCACTTGAGTTTGCGAAAGGCGAGGTGGGGCTTTTGCAAAATCAGGCCATTTCATTCCAGAAAATACAACAAATTGATTTCGATAACATCGATGTTCCCGGCGCAAAGAGCCAACTGGAAGCGCTCAAGGAGCGGCTGGAGAATCTGATCCGCCCGGATTCTGACGCCAGCGTAGCGAAAGCAAAACTTGATGAGGCTCAAACGGTTGAATTTGAACTTGATAAGCAGCTCAAAGCCGCCAATAAAGTCACTAACGGGCTGGATACAGAACTCACCTCAGCCCGGGCCACAGAACGTAAGGCCCAGCAAACCGCGCAACAAGGTATGCAGGATGAAGAGCGAGAGTTGTGCGCCTCACATTTTCCGGCGGTGACTCTGGAGCAACTGCCTGACATTCGCGATCTGGAACGTCAACATGAGCGGGGAATTCAGCAAGAAATTGAGGGCGTTAAAGGTGAACTGCATCGACTGAACATTGAGTTGACCAAACGTATGTCTGAAGCCAAACGTGTGGATACCGGGGCGCTCGTTGAGGCAGGGGCTGATTTGGACGATGTTCCTATCTATTTACAGCGTTTGCAGAAGCTGACGGAAGAAGCCCTGCCTGAAAAGCTCAACCGTTTCCTTGACTATCTGAATCGTTCGTCTGACGACGGCGTAACGCAACTGCTCAGCCATATCGATCATGAGGTGTTGGTGATTGAAGCACGACTCAGCGAACTCAATGAAACCATGTTCAGGGTCGATTTTCAGCCGGGTCGCTACCTGCGTCTGGATACCAAAAAAGTTGTCCATGAAAGCCTGCGCACGCTTGAAAAAGCACAGCGTCAGCTAAATGCTGCCCGGTTTGTTGATGATAACGGCGAGAGCCATTATAAGGCCTTACAGGTGCTGGTGGCGCAACTGCGGGATGCCTGCGAACGAAACCGTACCCTGGGGGCGAAGGCGCTGCTGGATCCCCGTTTTCGTCTGGAGTTCGCCGTATCGGTGATGGATCGTCAGAGCGGAAATGTGATTGAGTCACGTACTGGCTCGCAGGGCGGTAGCGGCGGAGAAAAAGAGATTATCGCGTCTTACGTGTTGACTGCATCACTTAGCTATGCGCTTTGTCCTGCGGGGAGCCGTTATCCGCTTTTCGGCACCATTATCCTTGATGAAGCCTTCTCCCGCAGCTCTCATGCCGTGGCGGGCAGGATCATTGCCGCGCTTAGAGAATTTGGCTTACATGCAGTATTTATCACCCCTAATAAGGAAATGCGCCTGCTGCGTGACCATACCCGGTCGGCGATTGTCGTCCATCGGCGCGGTCAGGATTCAAATATGGCATCGCTGAGCTGGGAAGAGCTTGAACAACACTACCAGCGACGGGAGAACGCGTAGAATGTATTCTCCTGATGAACTGCGTGAAAAGCTTGCCCGGCAGTGGGATAACGCCAAACTTCGGGCTGAGCGCTTACTTCCACCCGGTAACTGGCCGCTCTGTCTGCCCATTGGCAAACCTTCCGCGAAAATATTCGCAGAGCAGGCTCAGCGCGTTTTACAACACGTGCAGTTATGGCGGCAAGTCGCAGTTGGGCGTGTGGAATGGGAAGAGGTGAGTTATCGGGCGAGCGACGGGCCGGTATCAATGCCGTTACGCTGGATCATGAATGGCCCTTCTGACTGGATCAACGCAGCGGCAGATGCGACGGTGAGTCGGGAATTTCGCTTGCTGGAGAGAATTATTGAGCAGGTTGACCCTATTTTTCATCTGCTGTTGGTCAGTCATCGTTCACTCTGGCGGCACAAAAGCCCGCAGGATATCATCAGCGCCGCCAGGCTGGCCTGCCGATTAGAGCCCGGTTGCGCAAAAGGGCTGCCGTTAAGGCTGCTTTCCGGGCAAGGGGTGGATACCAAATTTATCGAGAATAATATTTCATTATTAACCCGACTGCTGGACGTGCGTTTTTCCGGCGAAGCCAGTGAGCAGGGGTTAACCACCTTTCTTGATGCTTTTGATGAGTCCAGCCACTGGGTTTTGCTTGTGCCATTATCGCCCGGATTGCTCCCTTTTAAAAAATGCCGGATAACGACGGCGGAACTGGCGGAAACGGCATTGCCCGTGTCGCGTGTTCTGGTGATTGAAAATGAGCAGTGTCTGCATCAACTTCCAGCGTTATCTGACACTATCGCGATTTTAGGGTGCGGCCTTGACGTGCAGTGGTTATCCAGCGCTGTTCTGGATGAAAAACGCGTTGCCTATTGGGGGGACATGGATAGCTGGGGGCTACTGATGCTGGCGAGAGCCAGGCGCTGTCGTCCGACGCTTGATGTTCTGCTTATGAACCGTGAGTTGTTTGAGCAATATGCCAGCCATAGCGCCGTTCCTGAGCCGGTAAAGGCACAGCAAGCAATACCCGATGGCTTGCTTGATGAAGAGTTCGATTTTTATCGCTACTTGACCCACTTGCCGCATGGTCGTCTGGAGCAGGAATTTTTGCCTGCGGGGGTGGTTGAAGAGGCGCTGGTCAGGTGGGGAAACGAGAGTTAAGTGGAGCATGCTGGCTACGGGTGGGTTGCCACGGAAAGCCGGAGTTGAAATGGCCTATGGTTTCGTTATTTGTGGAGTCAGGTCCACACATTGAATCGACACAGGTTTAACAGACACCTCAGAGTCATTTAAATAGCTTAAAGAGAGGTGCACATGAGCAGTAAGCGTTATCCTGAAGAGTTTAAAACTGAAGCAGTCAAACAGGTTGTTGATCGTGGCCATTCTGTTTCCAGTGTCGCAAAACGTCTCGATATCACTACCCACAGTCTTTATGCCTGGATAAAGAAATACGGGCCGGACTCTTCCATCAACAAAGAGTAGCTGACAGGACAAATCAAACAGTTCTGGCTGGAGTCCGGTTGCGTTTATGGCTATCGCAAGATCCATCTCGACTTGCGAGACAGCGGGAAACAATGTGGGATTAGTCGGTTAAGAATGAAGTACAGATATCTGTTTTATGGTGTTAAACATTCGGTATTTCAAATGAGTCTCTCAACCATCAAACGGCTTACTGCCTGGAGAACGCTATGATAATGCTTCAAGGATGCTTCGATGTCAGGGGGAAAAGGTAAAAGAAGAAAGTGGTCTTTTCGAGACAATTATTGACAGGGCAGATTCATTTTCAATCAAATGGGGAAGATATTCGCAATCCGGAATTCTCACCTTCGGTACTGCGGGCATGGATTTTAAGTCTCCATCATGTGTTTGGGAAGCACTCATAAAAATGCAGAGAGTGGCCTTTATGCGTACGAATACAAATTTGATGATTATGACCATGTGATAACGGACTGGTTCCCTGCACGTTACTACTGGCATGTTGAGAAGAGCTGGTTGGCCAACAGCCCGGCATGTGGGCTATGTTTTCTCTGTGTTTGCGCACCTATGCGGCTGGGTCGGGGCGATAGTCTTGAGGTCAGTTCATCACCCCCTGTGAATCAGCATACGGTGCGGGTTGCACGGTGTTGGCTTTTGCCGATGTTTTGGATCAGGCAGATTATGTATCACGCTGCCGGGATGGCCTATATCAAGCCGTTGCTCTGCGGTTGGCCGATGAGCTCGTTATTGGCGATGCATTGTCTGATGAACGGCGTCGCGTCTTGCTGACGCCAGGCCATTATCTCGGTAACTGGTCGCTTCGTCTGCATTCACTGCGAAAAAAGGTCGCATAATTACACCACAGCGCTCCCGCCCGGGGGCGTTTTATTGACATCTCTGCCCTCCTATAACAGCGCCTGATAGCGCAACATTTTCACAGGTCCTTGTTTTCCTTCAGGGCAGGTTGTGCCGAATAAATTCGTTTTAAGTATTCAACAGTGAAACTATTAGCATGATACGCGTAGGTGGGCCTTCGTAAGGCCTGGTGCTGCGAAGCTGATTCACTCCTCACAAAAGTCGATAACGGTGCTTTCAACATCATTCATTATGGACGTTCACATACTCAGCAAAATCGCATGACAATGAAAGTTCTGATCAAAAGTGGCACTGGACAGCCCATGATGTAGTGCCCTTTTAGTAAATAATCATCTGATTTCTGTTGTTTTCTGGTGTTTATCGCATTTCAATAATTGATCTAAATCATATTTTTTTGCTTTTTTTCAGTCAGAAAATGAATGGAGTGGGCCAGGTAACCAAAAAAAGCCATTTTTGTATTAAGAATTTTCCTTCAGAATTAACCACAGTCGATTTACCTGTACTGACATATTTTTTTAATAAAAAATAGCGTGCACGCTGAATGCCATTTCAGATGTTTCGCATTATACCTGACATGCATTAATTCTCTCTTCCAGAAGTGTTGCTGTTAGGATGTTTCGCGATTCTAAGATATATTTACACAAGAAAACTAATGTTTTCTGTTTTCCTTTTAATTTACATCTCTTCATTTTTATTATTAATAGCCATTTGCTATCAATGCATTCCTTTTAATCGTTTAAAACGATTGCCAATAACTATTACATTCGATAAGAATAGAGACACGAAATCATGAACGGGATTATTTAATATTTAAATTTCATTTATCTGTGGTGGTTTAGATAGCTGAAGCATGGAGAGCGATAAATGAATATTTTTCTTGTGTCTGATGATACCTATTTTTTACTGGGTATGCAGAATTTTACTGCGAACTTACCATCTGTCGGGGCTGTGACATTTTTTAATGTCAGCAAATGGGATGAAAAGCGAAATCAGCTAAATCCTGCGCCAGGAGATGTAGTATTGTTGAATGTTAGTAATATCAATTTACGCCGCAGGCTTATTCGCTTGCCTGTCATGTCGGCCTGCCGATTGGTGATAATGGTCAGACTTAACGGGATGAAACCCTTTGTTTGTAATGCTATGTTCCCTCAAATCATTGCCTGGAACACGCAGCCTAAGGAATTGATTAGCTTGTTAAAACGGATTTTGAGGCATGCATTCAACAGACATGAGATCCCTTGGCAGACCAGGGAAATATTTGATTTGCTAGCCAAGGAGTATTCTCTTCCTGATATCTCGGACAGAATGCAGATGAGTGAAAAATACATTTATGCCGTTAAGCGACGTTTGCTACATCAATTTGGATTAGGGAAATGCAATTCATCTGTTGCATCTATATTTTGCCATGAGATTCTTCATATGGATAAAAGTACTGACAAATTAAGTACCAGAATAAGGCTAGAGATTTAGCCTCATACTTCATTAACTGTTCTGGCTATCGGGCATTAGCCGTTTGCTAAGGTTAAATAATACTGTTCATGATTACCGTGCGGATAATTGTCACCGACATTTATCGCAGCCAGAGTCTGGAATGTGTTTTTTACATGGAAATATGAAATGACATTATTAAAACTTCATAAAGTGTTCTCCTCTGGATTTGTGGCAGCATCATTATGCCTGTGTTCAATTTCAGCATTTGCCGAGGGCGGTATATCCATCCAGGGGACGCGTATTGTATATCCGCAGGGAGCAAAGCAGGTCAACGTGCTGCTGAGTAATAACTCCCGAACGGACACCTTTCTGGTGCAGTCATGGGTGGATGCGGCGTCTGGCGGCAAAACAAAAGACTTTGTGGTGACACCACCGCTTTATGTCAGCAAGCCTGAGGACGGTAATAACCTGCGGGTGATGTATACCGGCGGTGAACTGCCAAAGGACAGGGAAACGCTTTATTACTTTATCGTCAAGGCCATTCCCTCTGTAGACAAAAAAGACACGGAAGGTAAGAACTCGCTGATTCTGGCTGCCGCCAACCGTATCAAGCTGTTTGTTCGCCCGGCAGGTCTGAAGCCTGAACTCCGTGAGGCACCGGCGCAGCTGACTTTTCGCCGGTCCGGAAAGACGCTGGAAATCAATAACCCCGGCCCCTATTACCTGACGCTGACGGAGATCAAGGCCGGCAGCCACAAACTGGAAAACGTCATGGTTTCGCCAAAAGGGAAAGCCAGCATACCGCTGCCGGCTGGCAGTGGCAGCAGCGTCACTTTCCGGACCATTAATGACCACGGCGCCCTGACGCCGGCACTGACAAAAAGTATTCAGTAGCGCGCAGTAAAAGCTACGCGCTGGCTGGCATGCAAATGCCGCGGAGCGCCTTTGGGGGAATGCCGGAACACGGCCGGACATGCCATAAAAACAACAAAAAGCAGACTACAGACAGCAGGGGCAGGGAAATGAAGGATATGAGGGAAGCGAAAATAAACCACGGTGCCAGCCGAACACGCCATCGCGATAAAGGGCATTTGTCTCTTTCGCATGGGCTGCGGCCGCTGGCTGTCATGGTGATGCTGGCACTGCCGGCGCTGTTACAGGCCGAAGAGTACTTTCCCGTGGGGTTAATTTCCGGGGCGGAGGACGGCGTGGCAGACCTGTCGTACCTGACGCCGGCAGGGACGCAAATGCCGGGAACCTATGAGGTGGAGATGTACCTTAACGGCACCTGGCTGGCTTCCCGCAATGTCCGGTTTGTCGCTGCCGATTCCGTACCTGCTGCAAAAACGCCGATGGCAGGCAGTATCGCTAAGGCAGATGAGCCGTCTTCGGTTGTGTCTTCAGATTTGGTTTCAGGCCAGGACATTCGGGACAAAACGGGTTTGATGGCCTGCCTGACCCCCGATGACTGGCGTGACGCAGGACTGAAGATAGATGCTATTCCTGCCCTGGCAAATGCGCCAGATGACCTGTGCATTTCTCCGGGACGTTATATTCCGCAGGCCTATACGGCATTTGACTTCACCGCAATGCGTCTTGATATCAGTATCCCTCAGGCGATGCTGAAGAACCGGCCACAGGGGTGGATACCCCCGGAACGCTGGGATGACGGTATTAATGCCCTGCTGTTGGGTTACAACCTGAACGGCAGCCACAGCAACGGAGATTACGGCAACAGCAATAACCTGTACCTGAATCTCGATAATGGTCTCAACCTCGGCCCCTGGCGCCTGCGGGACAACCGCACATGGAGTCGCTACGCCACCAGTGGCGGCGAAACCTGGAGTAAATGGGAGCGACTGAACACCTATGCAGAGCGGGCGATTATTCCTCTGCGCAGCAGATTGTTACTTGGTGAAGCTTCTACTGACGGTGACATGTTTGATGCGTTTGCCTTCCGTGGGGTGAAGCTGACCACCGATGACAGCATGTATCCGGACACGATACGCGGTTTTGCTCCTCTAGTGAAAGGTGCAGCCTTCAGCAACGCCCGGGTGACTATCCGTCAGAACGGTAACCTGGTTTACCAGACCTACGTTCCGCCAGGCGCCTTTGTTATTGATGACCTTTATCCGGTCTCCAGCGGGGGGGACCTGGATGTGACGGTGACGGAAGCGGATGGCACGGCCAGAACGTTTACGGTGCCGTACTCCTCTGTCCCGCTGCTCCAGCGTGAAGGCCGGATGCGTTACAGCGTGGCGGCAGGGCGTTTTCGCAGCAACAGCGACCAGTACGATAATCCGGCCTTTGCGGAGGGAACCCTGCAGTGGGGCCTGCCTTATAACACCACGGTCTATGGCGGCCTTCAGGGGGCAGAGAAATACCGTGCAGGAATGCTGGGTGCAGGGGTGAACCTGGGGCGCTGGGGAGCATTATCGGCGGACCTGACTCATGCCAACAGCGAACTGGCTGATGGTACTCATCATTCGGGACAGTCGTTGCGTTTTCTGTACGCCCGCTCAATGAGTTCACTGGGCACCACCTTCCGCCTGGCGGGTTACCGCTACTCGACGAAGGGGTTCCACACGCTGGATGAGACCGCGCTGAAGGGGATGTCCGGCTGGCTGTATGACTACGACACCCTGGATGCGGATGGTCGCCCGGAGCAGCGTCCGTACACGGACTACTACAACCTGTACAACAGCAAGCGCACCCGGATACAGAGCAATATTTCCCAGCGTTTCGGGTCATGGGGCTCGATGTATATCACCGGCAGCCGGCAGACTTACTGGAACAGCAGCCATTCAACGGATTCCCTGACGGCGGGATACAGCACCTCGCTGGGGCAGGCAAACCTGAACCTGTCATGGGGTTACAGCAAGGCCAGCACCCAGCCGCATTCGGACCGGATGGTTTACCTGTCCTTCTCTCTGCCGTTCAGCGCCCTGTTGCCGGGCAGTCAGAACGCGCAGGCGAGCAGAACCCGACTTTCCGGAAATATGAGTCACAGCAGCGGTGGGCGGAGCAGCTACATGGCCGGTATGAGCGGCTCTGTATTTGACGATGCCCGACTCAGCTGGAACGTCCAGGAAGGTTATGCCCGGCAGGGCGATGGTGGAAATCACGGCGGCAGCGGTAATGCCAGCGTGGATTACCGCGGTACTTACGGCAGCACGTCCCTGGGGTACAGCCACAGTCCGGGCTACCGCCAGCTGAGTTACGGTCTGAGCGGGGGCGCGGTATTGCACCGTAACGGCCTGACGCTGGGCCAGACACCGGGCACGACCAGCGTTCTGGTTGCGGTTCCCGGGGCCGCCGGCGTACCGGTCCGAAACGGTACGGGGGTACGTACCGACTGGCGGGGATATGCGTTACTGCCTTACAGCACGGAATACCGGGAGAACACCATTTCGCTGGACGCGGACAACCTGAGCGAAAACACGGAGCTGGATGCCACCACCACGCGTGTCATCCCCACACGCGGCGCGCTGGTCCGGGCGGAGTTTAAAGCCCATACGGGTGTCAGGACTCTGATGACCCTCACACATAACGGTAAACCGCTGCCGTTCGGCACGACGGTGACGGTCGGGACCAGCAGCGGCATTGTCGGTGATGAAGGTCTGGTGTACCTGTCCGGCCTCGCTCCGGAGGGAGAGCTGAAAGCGCAGTGGGGGGCGGGAGCGAACCAGCAGTGCACGGTGCGTTATCGGTTCACGGAGGCGCAGATGCAGCAGTCGCCTGTACAGATATCTGAAGTCTGCGCGCGGTAATTATGCGCGGAGGTTTCTGTTAACCGGCAGTCCTGAACGGACGGCCATCAGCAAGCAAAGTAAAGCAAAAGCAAGTCACTAATAAACAACAATGGAGAATTTTAATATGAAAGCATCATTCAACAGGAAACTGATGGCAGGACTGGTTGCGGCATCAATGGCAGCGGCTTCATGGGGCGTACTGGCGGCATCTGTCGCTACTCCGCTTTCGGTGACCTTCACGGGCGATATCAAAGATAATACCTGCGACACCGCCACTGTCTCAGGCGGTGGTACCGTGGCGTTCGGTAATATCTCGGCTTCTGACTTTGGGGCAGGGTCAGCTGCGGGTACATCTGCGATGTCAAAGGATTTCAAAATCTCTTTTGCAAACTGCGGGACACAGGCTTCAGCGGTGAAGGTGTGGTTTAGCGGTACGACCACCAATACCGTTAATGCGCTGGATAACGTGGCTGGTGCAGGTAATGCAACCGGTGTGGGTGTTCAGGTCTGGAAGGGCTCTACACATCTTAAGAGTGACGATACCTCCGCCGTCACCACGTTCACACTGACGCCGTCTGCACCAGCGGCTCAGGACCTGACACTGCAGGCCCGTGTGGTGAAAACAACGGCAGCAGCTCCGGGTCTGGGTTCACTGAACACCACCGGCACTCTGTTCGTGTCCTATCAGTAACGGGTGAGTCTGTCGGCAACAGGGGCTGAAGGAAACTGCATGGCCCTGTTGCCGGCAACTGCCACAGTAAAAACAAAATGGCCGACGCCTGTAACGCATCAGGCGGCCAGTCAGAGAAAGACTCTGGCTGTCTGAGGTTGCGTCAGGTGTGAAGGATAAAGTCGGCCTTTAACTTTAAGAACCATCAGTACAGTGTCTACGGTTTCAGGCTGCAGATATTTCGATGGAAATGGACATAAATTTAATGCCTTGAGGGGCCTATGCGATTATTGCAACATAGCGTACGCAATGCCTTGATTATCTGTATGTTACTGGTCTCTGCTTCCGCAGTAGCGGCCTCTCCCATATTGTATGTATCATATCTTTCCTACTCAAATGGAAATAGTTCGCTGAAGGGTCTCAATGTTGGGGATACAATGTCATCTGATATGACGCTAGCAGGAGTACGTTGCGGAACTTACACACCTGGAGCATCATCTTTCAAAATAACTGCCTGTACCGCAGAGCACCTTGCCGGTCTCAATGCTGTTTGTACGATTAAAGATGAACCCTATATTCCTGGTGGTATGAATGTGGATGGGTATTTTTTTGAGATTAAACACCGCCTTGTTTCCGGCGGTGAATCCGTTGACATCACTGAAGTATTAAGTCCTAGCGGTTCACTATCTCAAATACGCCCCCAAATATTTGCTAAAGAAAGCTATATTACCACCAATCTAAGTGATGACGGCCGTGATGTCATCGACGTTAAGTGTAGATACTCGGGAACATCATCTGTTCCTATGTATTATTCACTGAGCGGTGCTCAGGCAGGTGAACAGGTTACTAGTGAATTTACTGCTAAATATGTAGACGTTGCATCGTTGAACATTTCAATAGAACAACCGTCTCCGATAGTAGGGAAACTAATGACTACATTTGAGTCCCCTTTCAAAATGACAACCTATTATCCTAGCGGTCGGAAATTTCAGCTCGCCCCTAAAATAACCTGGGATGTTTCGGCTCCTTGTGACAGTTGGTCACCTACATTGCAGTTAACTGATGGAACTATACTGGGTATTCACCATGCTGACACCGGGAATTTACTCAGAAACAGTGGTGGGAAAAGTTTAACAAATATAATGACTGCCAGATTTACGCCTACTACTCTGGGAGCATTCAGTTGTACAGGCACGTTGATTGTATCCTTCGATTAATTAAAACACGGCCTCGTTTTAATACAGATATGGGATATCTGATCTGAACCGAGGCTGCTACGGGGAATCGTATCCGGCACAAAATAACTTATGGCAACAGTTATATCTTCGTTAGATATCAGGGTATTTTTATTTCAGGGTAAACGTTAACTGAATGCTGTCCTGCGCTGGTCAGGTAGAAAAAATGTCACCGACGCAGAAGGCGTTGTCCCTTGTCCGGGAGTGAGTGGGGAAGCGGCAGGTTTATTTGTAAGGAAGGGAGAAAATGTCAGCGGCGGTTAAAGATGTGCTGGCGCGGGAGCTTGAGGCGTCAGGCCTGTGGCGCCGGGCGGCAGACAGGTGGCTGGAGGTGATGTTGTCGTATGGTCTGTCAGATGCCCAGCGTGAGTGGGTCAGGCGGCGGCGGAGGCGTTGTCTGTCGGCAACGCAGCCTGTTGTAAAGGACAGGCTGAACGTGAGGGAAATCCTCAATGCGGCAAAGGCGGCGCAAACAAGGATGGGGCTGAGTCAACAGGGTGGTGCGGCATTCAGATTCAAAGGCCAGAAACGCAGGGAAAAAGTGGTCATCAATGATAGCTGCCTGGCGGAAGAAACGGACGCAGAACTTCTCATCAGCGAATATTTTCAGCAGCGGCAGGAGGCGGGGCTTTAAATGAAATGTCCAGCGGCACAGAGTGTTGAAAGTCTGTACATACTTGTGTAGTTGTCTGGTCTTGATATGTTCAATCCAATATCAAAGGCAGGTTATTTTATGGACGAGAAACAGTTGCAGGCACTGGCTAACGAACGGGTAAAACATAATAGCTTATTAAATATCAATTTGTTAATCGCTAGTTGGTCTGGTGCTGAAGCTGCGCTCAATGCTGAACTGACTCATCATCTCGGCTATAAGGAGTAACCGCCAAAACCGGGCATGGGCTCCTCCCACCACCGGCGGTGGCTCTCCGGAGCTGTGAACTCCGCGCGACCGTGACGGCACCTTTGAGCCGTAGCGGGCGAGATAAAAGGTCGTGTAATTTACAGACTACGGTGCGTCAGGAGAAAATAATAGGGTAGCAGTTTGCCAACCCGGTTGGCCGGCCAGTCGGCTACATAGCGAAGGTAGCCTTCTGGATCCTCGCTGTTCAGTTTGCGCGTCCCGATCAGGCTATACAGCAGTGCTTCCCGCTCACCACCATGTTCAGAATCGAAGAACAGGAAGTTACTGACCATCCGCAGGGCATTTTCAGCGATATTATTGGTTGTTTCGGCCCAGTCATCGTCTGCATAGTATGTCAGCGCCGGCCACGGGTTCCGGGCCTACGAGACGCCTTCGCCAGCTCAGCGTACCACGGCAGCGTTTTCATCGTTTCACGCAACCCGCTTTCCAGGGATTTCAGCAGCGGTTTCGTTTTCCGCTCGCGTTCTCGCCGATATTCCCCTTATTTCCGCCTCGATGGCGTATAGCTCGCCGATCCGTTTCAGCGCTTTCCTCATCAGCGATGACGGGATGCGGACGTGCACATTGCGGATGTTGCGGCGGGCGTGGGCCCGCATTATCCGGCCATTGCGGTACAGCTCGTTGAACCCGATATAAGCATCCACCCAGCCTGATAGCAGTGAGCGACTCAGCTCCATACCCTGGCGGGCCTATACTTCAGGCCGGTGGTACAGCGGAGTGTGCTCTGCGTAGTTTGAGGCCAGCACGTGGGGGTATCGCAGCCCTAGTCCTGTAATACCCCGCTCGATGGGCGCGAAGGTACGGAGGTCTGCATGTTGGCATTGCACTGAGCACAGGCACGCTTTTCACGTACGTCCGGATAACCCGGAAGGCGCTGACAGTCGCCAGTAGACCACAGCGGTTTTACCTGGCTGCCGCTGCGATCCCGGAAGATGAAGACATGGACGGACATCGGAGCATCTTTCAGCGCCGTCTGTATTTTGGCGGCCAGGCCGTTGAAGCCATTTCTTATATCAGTGATACCGGTACAGATTGTAACCGGGAATTCGTTCGACAAAACGCGTTGCCGTCTAATATCAGCCCTCTAAAAATAGCAGAGCGCAAATTATTGCGGGTGTCTCGCCTACAATCCCAAAATATTCCAGTAGGCCTGTTAGGAATTTGGCATCGTCAGTGTCTGAATATTGCTTGCGTAAATTGATTCTCCAGTTCTCCCCTTTATTTTTTAGTCATTTTCTTCCAGGAATTTTATATCAGAATTTTACGTTTTTATATTAATAATACTTAACTGTTTTTATCCTTATTTTATGTCAGGTAAGGTTATTGTTGACATTTATTGACAATGTTATCAGCTCGTCATTTCACAAAAGAACGGATATTCCGGCACAAAGATAATGGATATGTCGTTTTTGATAGTGTTTTGTCATGCCTGAGGGGAATTGCAAAGATGTCTCTCTTTGTTTGTGGGAAACGTAAATAAACGTCATCCTGTACAATCGGTTATAACGATCGATAACACATCAGATGATAGCTGTAATCTATTGCAGTGACTGTATCGATCGTTTTAACCAATTAAAGGATTTGAACTTTCTGTGCTAAAAATAAATTCAGTTTGCAACAGGAACGTTCGCAGGAGTTATTCCAGAAACAGGATAAACAAAGGACTGCTGTATCGATGAGATATCATATTGTATCGGATAATACATATTTCCTTATGGGCGTAAGCCATGCCGAAGAAATAAGAAAAGGTGATGTCAGTATAATAAAAATACCGCGGGATATCAGCAGGGTATCACCCTCGCCCGGCGATGTTTTTGTGCTCTATATTCCGGAATCCGGTCGAAGAAGTGAATTTATTCGCCGTTTTTCCCTGCATTTACTTCGGGTGGTTATTCTGGTCGACTCTCCTGTTTTTCGGCCAGTTAAAAAGTATTTTCCGTGGGTAATGAGTGCGGCGATTTCATTGCGGGAATTATTTTCCGTCATTCGCCTGGCTGAAATGGCCCCCGCCCGTTACCGGAAGGTGTCAGACCGGGTTACCCGGATTATCAGCCTGCTGACAGGGGGTGTGTCAGTGAGGGATGCAGCAGAAAAACTTAATGTTACCCGGGATTATGTCTACCGGGTGAGCCGGGAAGAGGTGATGCATTACGGCATACCTGACTGCAACCGGGTGTCCCTGCTTATCTGCCGGGATATAAACGAAATTTGCCGGGCAGGTGAAAGCGCCTGCAGTGAATCATAGCCAGGCCGGCGTTTATCCCCGGCGGCAACATATTATTGCCACCAGGTGCAGATGATACCGGTGGCATTAATCGCCCGACCACACAAGGCAGTGGTGGGTAGTAAGGGTTATTCAAACAACACTAAATAATGGAGTATTACAATGAAATTAAATCGTATCCTGGCTTCCCTGGTAGTGGCTTCCACTTTACTGTCTGCCGGCGCGATGGCGGCTGACGGCACCATCACCTTTAACGGCACCGTTACTGCCAGCGCCTGTACTGCGCTGACCGGAGTGTCTGTCGGTGGTGGTGCGCCGGCGGTTAACCAGACCATCAACCTGCCGTCTGTGCCGGCACCGGCACTGAATGCCGGTGCCGGTACCTATCTGGGTCATACCGCGTTCAAAATCTCCCTGACCGGCTGTGCCGCAGCAGGCTCCCTGTCCAACGTCCGTGCCATCTTCGACACGCCGTTTGCCCCGGCTACTGATGCGTATGTTGCCGGCAACACCGCGCCGTCAGCCACCGCTGCAGACGATGTGGCCGTGGCTATCCTGACGCCGGCCGGTGTGCAGATTGACATGAACGGCGGTACCGCTGTGGCGCCGGGTTACACCCTGCCGTCCACTGCCGGCGCTATCAACATGGACTTTGTCGCGGCCTATAAATCCCTCAGCACCAGTGTGACCGCGGGTACGGTTACCGGCACCGCAAACTACACCATCTCTTATTTCTGATGCATCACTGCCCCGCCCGGTTTCCGGGAGGGGCTTTTTTTTACGCACAGGATGTGCGGACAGACGCGCGTCTGTCCGGATAACAATAAAATAATATGACTGAGGCTAAAGGCATGCGCAAAACGAATCCGCCTTCACTCACCCCTGACACACAAAATTTCCGGAGAACGGCAGGTGGATGGCACCGTCCGGGGATTTTTTGTGTTTTAGGTTGCTGTCTGGCCGGGAGCGTGCCGGCCAGCTCCGATTTTGATGAGGTATTCCTGCGCCGGGATAAAGGCGGGGCCACGCCGGATGTGTTTGTCTGGCAGGACGCGGTCACGCCGGGGATGAAGCTGGTCGACATTCGCGTCAATGACAATCTGGCGGAACACACCGAAGTGCGTTTCGTGGATAACGGAAAACAGCGGGTGGCCCCGTGCCTGACCCGGGAGCAGCTGATAAGTCTCGGTATAAAAATAGCCCTGTACGATGACCGTGCCACAGCCCCGGATAAAACGTCCGCCGCAACAGACGGCGAGGCCACCTGTGAGCCGCTTGAGCAGAAAATCCCCTCATCCGCCATCGCCTATGACGCCACCCACCAGGTGCTGAGCATCACCGTGCCTCAGGAGGCCGTTGACCGGCAGCGCTTTACCATGATTTCCCCGGACGAGTGGGACCACGGCGTCCCGAGCCTGCGCACCAGTTACAACGGCTATTTTTACACCACAAAAACCAAAGGCCGGTCCGGTGACGGCTGGCGCACGGATGACACCACCGCCCGCAGCGCCTATCTCAACCTGAACACCGTGGGCTCTCTCGGGGCATGGCGTTTCTTCAGCATTGATTCGTTCTACCGCAATCCGGGTAAGGGCTGGCAGTCAAACCACGACCGTTCTTATCTGAGCCGGGATATTGCCTTCCTGCGTAGTAACCTGCAGGCCGGTGAAATCTATACCAGTACCTCAGGATATATGGTCGGGGCCATTCCCCTGACCGGCGTGTCCCTGAGTACCAGCCAGAAAATGTTGCTGGACAATCAGTTCAGCTACTCCCCGGTGGTTCGCGGAGTGGCCCGGACCAACGCCCGCCTGGTTATCCGTCAGCGCGGCAATATCATCTACAGTACCACCCTGACGCCGGGACCGTTCGCCATCGATGACCTCTACAGCGCTCAGGTGGGCGCTGACCTGGAGGTGACGGTGGAGGAGTCTGACGGTCAGGTGCAGGTATTCCATGTTCCCTATACGGCCCTGCCGAACATGATACGCCCGGGCTCTACCCGCTACAGCCTGGCAGCCGGACGTTACCGTAATCAGGGCAGCCGGGCTGAGGAGCCCTGGGTGACCACGGGCAGCCTGGAGCGGGGGTTTGAGCATTTCACGCTGAACAGTTCGGCGGTGGCGTCAGAAGATTACCAGTCCCTCTCCGCCGGTGTGGCGTGGAACTTGGGCAGTATCGGGGCATTCTCCACCGAAGCGGCCTGGGCGCGTCACCAGGAGACCTGGAACGACGGTGAGGCCAGGAACGGCTCAGCCGTCCGTTTTCTCTATGCCCGCCATTTTGACATGACCGGGACCTCCCTGCAGATTCTGGGATACCAGTATCGCTCGAAAAACTTCCTTGAGTTTCCTGAGTTCCTGTCCCGCCAGAGCCGGGACAATATCAGCGGCTACAGCTGGGGAGATTCTGAGTGGCTGCAGCGTAAGCGCAGCCGGGTGGAAATGACGCTGAACCAGAGCCTGAACAACTACGGCAGCCTCTACATGGGGATGAGCCAGGACCGCTACTACGGGACCAGCCGCAAGACGACCTCCATTACCGGGGGGGCCGGTACCACCATCGGGCCGGCCAGCGTCTCCCTGTCCCTGACCCGCACGCATGACATTCATAATTCGGACACCCAGATAGGTCTGTCCGTCAGTCTGCCGCTGGGCCGTGCAGGCGGCCGCAGCCGCGATTACGGCTCCCTGAACTACAGCCTGAGCCGCAACAGTGACAACCAGTACAGCCAGTCCCTGGGATACACCGGCAGCGCGTGGGATAACCGGGTGAACTACTCCGCAAACATGATGCGGGACACGCAGGGAAAATACAGTCAGTCCGGCACGCTGGGCTATAACGGCAGCAAGGGCAACGTGTCAGCCGGCATGAGCCACAGCAGTGGCCATAACCAGTACTCCGCCGGGATGAGCGGAGGTATCACGCTGTATGGCGGCGGCCTGGTGCTGTCACCGACGCTGGGTAATACCGTGGCCATCGTAGAGACCCCGGGTGCCTCCGGTATCAGCGTGTCCGGTGCGGGTAACACGGAGACGGATTATTTCGGACACGCGATGGTGACCTGGCTGACGCCATACCGTTACAACAACATCAGTCTGGATACCAGTCGCAGCCAGTCTTCACAAAACGTTGAATTAAAGGATTCCGCCCGCAAGGTGGTGCCCAGCGACGGCGCCGCGGTGCTGCTGAAGTTCGCGACCCGGGTGGGACGCCGGGCCATGGTGGAGATACAGAGTCCGAAAAGAATTCCGCTGGGCGCCATGATTTACCTGGAAGGCGAGAAGGAAGAAGCCGGCATTGTGGGGAACCACGGTCAGGCTTACCTGAGCGGGCTGGACGCGCGCCGGGACCAGACGCTGAAAGTGGTCTGGGGCAAACGGCAGGCAGAGCAGTGTCAGTTCACCCTGCCGGCGCTGCCGGAAGGAAAACAGGCGCCGGAAGAGTGGTACAAAAAGGTGACCGTGAACTGCCGTTAACCTCATGCCCCGGCGCAGGCCGTAATGCGCCCGACACATGAACAAGAGAAGTATCAGCGAAGCACAAGAGAAGCACCACGCCATCAGGAGAGACAGCAATGAAGATATCAGTGAACACCAGAACGATAGCGGGCACGGTCCTGGCGGCCGGAATGCTGGCCGGCGCAACAGCCCCGGCGGAGTCGGCGGTCAGGCCGCAGCTGACGCGCATCGTGGCGTACGCTGAGGACAGGGAAACGCCGGCGGAGATTATCAATGAAAGTACGGAAACGTACATGGTGCAGTCCTGGCTGGAAGATACGGACGGGAAGGATAAAGATATACCGGTGGTACTGACGCCACCGGTGATGAAGCTGGAAGGAAAGAAGAGCGGGAAGCTGCGTCTGGTGGTGATGAAGGGAAATATCCCTCAGGACAGAGAGTCGGTGTACTGGCTGAACCTGCAGGAGATACCGCCTAAGGCGAAGGATGCGGAAAACAGTCTGGTGATAGCGATACGCAGCCGGCTGAAGGTGTTTGTGCGCCCGGCGGGGCTGGATGCGCAGGGTAACGCGGAGGCACCGTCGAAGCTGACGTGGAAAATGGAGTCGGCAGGCGGGAAGCGCTGGCTGCGGGCGACAAACCCGACGAAGTATCATGTGAGTTTTGGGGAGCTTGCGGTAGGTATGCCGGGTAAGAAGGGGCAGCGTCTGGAGGACAAGTACCGGATGGTACCGCCGGAGGGAAGTGAGCGATATGAAATTCCCGCCACGATAAAGAGCAACAGCGTGAGCGTGACGTGGAGCGGGATGAACGACTGGGGGGGCGCGGGCAAGGAGCAGACGGTGGAGGTGCATCAGTGAGAGGATTGGTAAAGGCCGTGGCGTGCGCTGGCGTGGCGGTGGCTGCCGGGGGCATTACGCCTCTGGCAGAAGCCACAACTTATAGTGCAGATGGTTTTTGGTCTAACGGACCCTCTGTCGGTCAGCCAGCCGGAAGCTGCAGTATAACCATTCCAGATGACAGGCCTTTAGCGGTACCACAAACTTTTGTGGTAGGTAGCGATGTTCCTGATGGAACAGAGATATTTTCGTGGGGATATGGCGAAGCATTTTCCGATATTGTTATGTCCTGCGTCTCCAGCGGCATTGGTGGTGCCAATGGGGATATTGATATATACGCAACCTCAAATGTTTATGTATCGGGTGACAGCAGAGGATATATACTGCTTAGTGATAGTGGATTTGCTCTAAAGTTATGGGGTCGGTTTAATACTGATCCTGGAACCAATTATTCTGTATGCGGCGGAGTGTCCACGAATTGTCAGTATTACACAACATCATATGCTAACCCATCTTTTGTAAATGATCCGGCAGCAAATACAGAGATTGACTTAACGCAGACAGGTGCCAGTTCGGCGTCTATGTCACAGACTATGCGTAAATACTGGATATCTGCGCCTCCCGGCCTTAATCAATTACTGCCAACCTATACGGGAAGCTTCTCGTTTAGAATGGCTTTAATTAAAGTTGGTACACCACAATATAATGGACCATTACATACATCATCTACGGCGAGTTTCTATGCTCGGGCAACCGTCAAAGGAACTTATAATGTTTATGGGCTTTTGGATGGTTCGGGCATAACAATAGCGCCCCCGGCCTGCCAGCTCAGAACCACCGATTACACCATTCCCATGGGACGCTGGGCTGCTGACGCCATAGCTTATATAGGGACGCCAGCTTATGGCCCTCAGGTTCCTGTTAATCTGTCTCTGGAGTGTTCCGGCGCTGTTGACCATGTTCGCTTCCGTTTTGAAGATACCGGCACCTCGCTTTCCGGCAATAATAATATCAGTCTCTACGACACTGCTGGCGGGAATAAAATTGATGGCCTGGAGATAGAGTTGCTCTATAACGGCACAAAAGTCAATGTCGATAACACCACCGTGACCGATACCGGCAGTCATGGTTCATTTGTCTCTGTTTCTGCCGCATTTGACTCCGTCAGTACGGCCGCATTCCAGGCCCGCTATGTGCAGAGTGCCCCGGTCACTCAAACCGGGACAAATTATACCGGTCCCGTGACCGGCAAAGTGAATATGTATGTGACTTATGACTAACGGAGTGTGGTCCGGGCTAAGGACAAACTTTGCCGGAAGGCCGATACAAAAACAATGTACGTGAACTGCCGCTGACATCGCCTCCTGCGTAGGCCGTCTGCACAAGAGAAACACCATGCTATCAGGAGAGACAGCAATGAACATATTACTGAGCACCAGAGCAATACCGGGAGCGGATCTGCCGGACGGAATAATAGTACAGGCGGAGTCGATGGGTCATGAGTCGACGGCAGAGGTGTGCCTGTGAAGGGATTGCTGAATGCGGTGGCGTATACGGGCGTGGTGGTGGCTGCCGGGTGTATTACGCCCCAGGCGGCAGCCGGAACGTTTGCAGAGAACATTTACTGGACCATGGGCGATGCGGCAGGCCAGCTGGCAGGGACCTGCTATACCTATTACCCGGATGAAAAACCGCTGGCGGTACCCCGGACACTGGTGGTGGACCAGAATACGCCTGATGGCACGGTTCTGTTCCAGTGGGGGTATGGCGAATTTATGTCGGACACCACGCTCTATTGCGTATCTTCCGGTATATCGAACAGTACCAGCAGCACTGGAGGAAGTCCGAATTTTGTGTATTTTTTGGCTAATTATACGCCCTATAGCGGAGTTCATGGGCTACTAACATCCGATACCGGAATACAGTTAAAAATACTGGCGCGATATAATGCGGCATGTGCGTATTCCGGTAGTTCCCCTTATTTTCAGCAGGCGTTTGGTAATACAATGTGCCTTGCTGCCGGCACAGAGGTTGATGCCCGAACATCGACACAAATAACCGGTTATCTGGCATATATTATGCAGGCATATAACTCCGGAGGAAGATATTATTTCCCGACTTATGCTGCAAGTATGTCTCTTCGTGCAGCACTGGTAAAGCAGGGGACCATTTCATATTCCAGCGCATTGAATGTATCTAATTCTACTAATTTCTATTTAAGAATGGGGGCAGGGACAAGCGGTTATACTGTCATTCCGAGTATATTGGCCACTTCAGCCACCCGGATAGTGCCACCGGCCTGCCAGCTCAGAACCACCGATTATACCATTCCCATGGGGCGCTGGGCTGCTGACGCCATCACTTATTTGGGTACGCCAGCCTACGGCTCTCAGGTGCCTGTTAACCTCTCACTTGAATGCTCTGGCAGGGTCAACCACGTCCGTTTCCGCTTTGAAGACACCGGCACCTCGCTTTCCGGCAACAAGAACATCAGTCTCTATGATACCGCCGGCGGGAATAAAATTGACGGTCTGGAGATAGAACTGTTCTACAACGGCACAAAGGTGAATGTCGATAACACCACGGTGACCGATACGGGTAGCCACGGGGCAACTAAAGCCTCACCGGCTTCACTTCCCCTGTATGACTCCGTCAGTACGGCTGCATTCCAGGCCCGCTATGTTCAGAATGCCGCGGTGACCCGGGCGGGGGTAAATTATACCGGTCCCGTGACCGGCAAGGTGAATATGTATGTGACTTATGATTAACACGAATACGAACGTTTAATTCGCACCACGTTCATGGAGGAAAAGGATGCCAGACAAAACTCATTCATATCACGTCATTACCGATAACCTTTATCTGGGGTACGGTATCCGGACGGTGCTGGAAAATATGACCGGAGGAAAAGAGGCGTGTTATCTCTCACTCCCGGATATCAGGATAACCCGGGAAGGTGTCCGGAGCCTGGTCTTGCGCCATAAGGTCACCCTGACGCTTCTGGCTGTCAGGTGCATCCGGCTTCGCCGTCTGATACTGCGTTTTCTGGGAGAAAGGCAGGAGAAGGTTCTGGTGATGTCCCCGCCGGCGTTATTCAGAAAAGAGCAGGAATGGCGACATGTCCGGAATATCGTGACCATCCCAATGGATGTCTCAGCAAATGCATTACGGCAGAGCGTCTTTTCAGCGGTCAGGGAGGAGCCGTTCATCCCCGTGACAGCCCGGGAACGCCATCTGATTGACGGGCTGTACCGTGGATGTTCGGATGAGACGTTATCACAGAAACTGGGCTGCTCTGTGCGAAATATCAGCCAGACCAGAAATCGAATGATGTCACGGATAGGCGGGCTGAAAGGTATCCATGGATTTTTGCTGTGCCGGGACATAGTCAGCATGTATGACCGTGAAGAGAATGGAGCAGACAGGGCTGACCTGTAGCCGCCCTGTTCCGGGTAATACGGGGTGCTGTGCCACTACAGATTCCGAAGCACAGCCCTCTGCCCGGCAGGAGTCGTGGTGGAGTCGCCGGCTTAGCACGTAAGGAAGGAAGAAGATGTCGGGTGCAGCTAACGATGTGCTGGCATAGGAGGTCCGGGCGGCTGGCCGGTGACTGGTGATGATGTTGTCGTATGGTCTGTCAGATGCCCAGCTACCGCGTTAAGTTCCGTGCCTGTCGCTGAACGTTGTGATTAATGTCCCCTGAGCGTTAGCGGCAAGCAACCGTCGCCAGGGCCCCGACAGGCAGTCAGGCTATATATGCCTGACTGCCTGTCGGGTATCTGACGCCATTCGGCCGTAAATTAGATGTCTGAATTATTTTTATTTAGATACATATTTTTGTCAGCATTTTTGAGCGTATCTTTTAATTGTCCTCTATGTTCTGCAATGCCAAAACTTACAGACAACAAGATAGATCCACCTTCCAGATATAACGGACTTTCGCTTAATGTGGTTTTTATCCTGTTAACTATTTCATATACATGAATTTGACTGGTTTTTTTAATGTAGATTAAAAACTCATCGCCACCAAGACGAATAGCTGTATCTGTTGATTTTATGTTGGTTTGTATGATTGATGCTATTTTTTGTAAAGCAATATCGCCAATAGCATGGCCCCAGGTATCATTTATTTGCTTGAATTTATTTACATCACAAAGTATAAAATAACTGCCGATATCCGGCTGAATGTGTTTTAAAGCCTTTCGCGTATACAGTTTAGTCAAGGGATCAACCATGTTTTTAATGTAATTTCGCGATGCCGCTTTTGCTGAACTTACAAAAATAACAAAACAGAGGAATATTAATACTATGACAGTAATTAATGTGATTTTATCCGATTTAAGTAAAGCGGGTATGTTTACACTAACAACGGACCGGTATTTATCTGAGTATTCAATTTCATATGAGATGTAAGAGTGAGAACACGAACCAAAAAAACACAAAGACAAACCACTGCTAATCGCAACAAGCTTTGCCGATAACCATTTGGATTCACTGCCACTAAAATGTTTTTCAAGAATGTTTTTGAGTTCGCTCGCCGTATGATCATAAAATAAATTGCCAATAAGTTGAGATTTATTTAAACTATACGCATGGCTCACGATGGTATAAGCTTTCTCATGAGTGATTTTATCAATATATATATCCGTTGCAGATAATCCTTTTCTTTTTATATTGTCAGATAAAATACGATCGTAATACTCAGGAATGTTTATCTTGTCACCTTCATCCAGAATAACTCGATTGAGATGAGAAATGTTTATGCTTTTGTCTATGTTGTCAGTGAAAAAATACAAATAATTAATTGATGGAGCATAAAAATAGCGCACGGCTGATGTTTTTTTAAAAGAAGAAGAGGCTTTTTTGTTTATAAACTCAAGCGCAGCCGTTAAGCAAGATGCATCAATGACACCAGAATGAATAATGTTGCTTTGATTCGAGACCATTCCCATAAGTTGAGTGTTGAGTATGTCCTCGGGGCAAGAGTTTTCACTCACTAGTTCATAATATCTACTGGATATGGAAAGAGCAATTCTTTCATTTTCATTAAAGATTCGTTGAAGATCGCCAATGAAACCTGTTGATATATATTCTACGTTAAGATATGCGCGATAGATATTTAATGAAACAGCAACGGACACGTTAAAAATAACGAGGGTTATTAATAGGGGTAATTTTTTGAAATATGCTTTCTTTTGTATTTTATTTTTCAATTTAACCTCTATTTTATGTTCGCAATAAAACAAGTGTCGGATGTTACCTGGAAAACTAAGATTAGCAAATCAAAAGCCTGGTTACCTGTTTTATCACAACCTTCTTTGCTGATATGCTCTGTTTCCGACAAGCATCCGGTAAACATTAAGATGCGTCATAGCAAATAATTCAGTAAGTTCATCGATTGATCAATTTCTGGTTTAATGCCCCTGTAACAACTCTTTCTTTTTGTTTATCAGTAAGTTTCGGTTATTTTACCCGCTTTCCGTACAAAAAGCCTGTCTCCCCGGGTATGTTAACATATCAGACTGACCCAGAACTCAGCAAACCAGAAAACGTCGCTTTTCCCATCGGATCCCCAAGCTTATTCCCGCCTCCAGCTTAACGGACTCAGGCCTGTAATACTTTGGTTATCTCATATGCGCCGGATACTGACCTGGAACTAATATGTGAATAAAACCCTGGTCTGTACCGGTTTGGCGCCTGACGCTGTCTTAACAAGGTAAATCTGCTTCTCTGTTTAGTTTTTATCCGCGAGGTTAGAGACGTAAATATGTTATACTGAAGAGCTTTTAGAAAAAATTGAATGGCCGCAAATGCGGCCTGGTTTCGCTTTGAAAATGTGATGCAATCAGGGGTTAGCTGACCAGCCATCATTGTATAAGAATAGGGTTATACTACCTTCCTGAGTTTCCTTTAAATTACTAACAATAAGAGGAAATGCCTTCTTTATGTCTTCGGATTTCGCCCAGGCTGGTACCTCAGAAGGGCTGTAGGTGTAATTAACTCTCGAGAGCATTCTCCCCAGTTTATCAGATGGAACAGTGAAATTGATAATTTTTTGAACTTTGTATTTACCAATGCAAAATATACCAGATGTTTTTTCCATTATATATCGTTCACCTTCCTTGGTCAGTTTGTATGTATGTCGCTTTGCCTTTTCCCTGTATTTAATAATATCCTCTTTCTCTGCGCTTAGTAGCCCTGCTTTTACTAAAGCATTCAGTTTGTCAAAGCGATTGTGATACTGTGATTCTGTACTAAACAAAATGTCAACAACAGGAAATGAATATCCAGTTCGCAATGGAATACAGTGGTTTTCAAGTTTCTCATTTATTGCTTTTTCAAAGTTCCCATTGCTTGCGTCATTTGTTGTATCGCATCCGGCAAGAGATGCAGCTGCGATTAATGCCAGCGAAATGTGTAATGAAGTCTTCTTCATCGATTTCCCTTTCTTTTAAAACTCATACGAATGCACAAGTTCAATGATTCTACATATATCCCATACCATTACCCTATTTATTATCAGATTTTTTATATTTTCGGAATTTTACATGACTAACTTTTGATATTGTTTACTTGTTTTAGACGCTCTCTAATGAATTTGCAATTGTATGCAATCAAGTTACCTTGTCTCTGTAATGTGATGATTATCATCATGGCTATTATTTAATGAGAAAGCAAAATTGTTATTATATGTTTGTTAAATTGCTGGGAGGTGTGAAAATCTGAAAAAAATTAACAAGCTGACTCTCTTTGGAGAAGTGTCTTAATGTTTTTTTGTATTATAATCAGATGGTTAGGTGGTTTTTTTATGGAGTTCTTTTTAAGGGTGGGTAAAGCAAGGCTCAATGTGATGAAAATAAATCCGAAAAAAACAAGAGGCCGTTTTTTAAGTGTGGAGATGATTTTTAATATTGGTACAATACTCTATTGTTAGTTTTAAAGTATAAATATTGAGGCCGTTCAAAGGCAAGAGAAATGGAGCGTAGATTAAAAAAAGAACTACTTGGCGAAAACGTTTATCATGCTAGTGGCTCACGTGTGGAATGGGCTTTTGATAATTTTGATACCATCTGTGTTTCATTCTCGGGAGGTAAGGATTCAACGGTCTTATTTCATCTAACGGCAGAAGTGGCCAGAAAGAAGAATAAAAAATTTTCCGTGCTTTTTATTGACTGGGAAGTTCAGTTTCATTGCACAATAGAGCATATATCCAAAATGAAGAAACTTTACGCTGATCTGATCAGTGAGTTTTTTTGGGTAGCGCTTCCTCTAACAACCGTAAATGGCGTGTCACAATTTGAAACGGAATGGGTATCATGGGGAAAAGATGAGCAGTGGGTGAGAAACCCACCTGGTGATGCAATTACCGACTATAAATATTTCCCTTTTTATGAATATGCAATGACGTTTGAAGCATTTATACCAGCGTTCTCAAAATGGCTTTCGAGGGATCAGACATTGGGGATGCTGGTTGGCGTTCGCGCTGATGAATCTTTGACTCGCTTTATGGCACTAGCATCAAAGCGGAAAACTCGATATTCCAGCGATTTACCCTGGACGACAGCTGGCAGTGATGCTTTATATTGTACTATTTATCCACTTTATGACTGGAAAGCTCGTGATATCTGGATTTTTAATGGCGTCAAACGCGCTGCATATAATCCTCTATACGATCTTATGTACAGGGCTGGAGTGACAATGAAAGCTATGCGAGTTTGCGAGCCTTTTGGCCCCGAGCAACGGCGCGGTTTATGGTTGTTTCATGTTCTCGAACCTGAGGTCTGGGCCCGCGTCTGTTCTCGTGTTGCTGGAGCGAACTGCGGCGCTATTTACGCAGAGCAGCATAAAGGATTTTATAATATCCGAAAGGATATGTCTAAACCTGCCCACCATACCTGGCGAAGTTACGCGCATTATCTCCTGGATTCAATGCCTCATCAGACCGCAGAACATTATAAAAATAAAATTGCAGTTTATTTGATGTGGTATAAAAATCATGGTTTCCCCATGGATATTCCGGACGAACAGGAAAATGATCTTGGTGGTAAAGATATCCCTTCATGGCGCAGAATTTGTAAGACTATAATGAAAAATGACTTTTGGTGTAGAACTCTTTCCTTCAGCCCAAACAAACCAAAAAATTATGGGCGCTACCTTGAACGTATGCGCAGAAAAAGAAGTGAGTGGAGGGTAATTTAGATATGAAAGATTTGCTTTTAATTATTAACACATATTTGGAAAATATGACAACGCCTCAGGAAAAAATTCAGGCTATTAACACATTGCGAGTATTTATCCATGAAAAAAGCCCGTTCAAAAATGAACCGGTAGACTGTGTTTTGTGGGTGAAAGTTACTGATATACAGGCTAATGATTACAATCCTAATGTTATGGCTCCAGCAGAGAAGAAATTGTTGAAGCGTTCACTTGATACAGATGGGTTTACACAACCGATCGTCGTTTTTGATAACATGTCTAAATATATAGTTGTTGATGGATTCCATCGGCACCTTGTCGGGAAAATTAAGTCGGGAATAGGAAAAAGACTGCACGGATACCTGCCAGTGACCAAAATAAAATCCGCAAACGGGAGCGAATCGGAGCGGGTCGCGGCAACTATCCGTCATAACAGGGCCCGGGGGAAGCATACTATTTCACCGATGTCAGACATTGTGCGTGAGTTATCCAGATTAGGTTGGGATGACAATCGCATTGGCATGGAACTAGGGATGGATCAAGATGAAATATTAAGGCTGAAACAGATCGGCGGCCTGGCTGATTTATTCGCTGGTGAAGAGTACAGTGAGGCCTGGACGGTGCGTTGAAAATGAGGATATGATAAAAGTTCATACTACGCGGGTTATCATTTATACAAATGGGAGTATCCTATTACTTTTATAGTTTTTAAAGTCAGCACCTTAGGGATTGCTTGTCACAATATCATGTTGCAATAGGCATCAGCTTTTATCATAACAGTAATATACAGGCATCCCCGAAAGATAAAGCATTCTATGCCCATTAAGTAGGGTTTTGACTCTCAACGATAGGCTTCTGTACCTTAAAAGGAAAAAGTCAGGCAATAAACCGCTGATCTCAGTATCACTGATTTCATCGTTTGTGTATTTTCTGACGGAAACAGAGGTGAGAGTATAATGTTCACCATGCCTTTCCTGATTAAACTGTATCATTCGATGAATCGCCAGAGTTGCAGAATTACCATTACGATAATAACCATTTATTTCTACCTGCCCTCTATTTTTTAGTGAGCTAAATACCAGCATCATTGTTAGCTTATGGTCGTCTTTTAAGACGGTAATATGGCTATAACATTCGATGTTATTCTGTTCTTTCCAGTATATAGTACTGAGCACAATGATAAAGAGTAAAGTCAGTGTCATAAATATAATTTTAGGGTGCTTTATTTTTTGCATTACAGCCCACCGGTTGGTGAAGGTTGGTACATAGGGAAATAATAGCTGACACAATGTTCATTGTGTGAAGTTGAAGGTAAATAGCATCGAATAGCACTTACGGTTTTTGCCGTTGCATAAGTTGTAATAAATAATTTTGTATTTTTCTCGCAAAGAAATTTGTTTTGGATAATAAATTTTTTGTGTTTTGAATGACTGCTTGTGTCTTTATTGAAATAATACATGCAGTGGTTTTCAGTTTTGCCGGCTAGTACATAGTTACTAAAAAAAGGATTTCTTCCACGGAAGAGCCGTTGTTGAATAAATAAATGAGGGTAAATTAAAAGAATGGCTAAAAATAGAAATATAACGCTAATAGTGAGTGTATTGAACATATAGGGATAGTAGTTCTTCTTATTTGTGCAAGGATGCTCAAGTTCATTTTTTACACTATTAACAATTTCGGTTGCTGATTTTTCTTTCTTGAAAGTAGAAGTGACAGCCAAAGCCAGGCCTTTTCTGGGGATTGTTTTAACCACTTCGTATTCAACCCCAATTTCGCGAATGCTATTACGCAACATTAATACTGTTTGATAGTAAGTGGCATATTGAACCTCCCGGTGTCTTTCGCCCCAAGCTTTTTGCATTATTTGTGGATGCGTCAATACAGCTTCATCATCATTGCATAATGCTAAGAGAATGTTACAACTTAACCGAGTTAGCGTTATCTCCCGGCCGTTGGCGCGGTTTTTTAGCTTCCGTTCTGAGTAGTGAAATTCAATCTCGTTTTCTAGTAGATAAAATGAAGTCATAGGTAATAGATGATTTGATTAGGAAAATTATAGCTTGCTTGAATTGTAAGCTAATGATATTAATTTTAAAAGCTCTAATAACATCAGTAATTTCAATGAGATATATCTAAAATTCATTTTTTAGAATATCAAATAGGTTATAAAAAAACTTAAATGATGTGATTTCTCTTAATCTCTGAAGATTTAAATAGTAACCTTGCGGTATCGATTTGAAACAGCTTTTCGGAGATTGAGGGTGAAGCCTTAAAATATATTTAGAACAATATATTAGCAACATGAAGCAATTATTTAACATTTTAAGGTTTCCTGCGAGAGGCCTGTTTACATGGGGGGAGATGTAAGGCTTGCATATGCCTGTAAGTGAGCTTGGAAATAAGCTATCCAATAGAGGAGGTTGCAAAAGTTGGTTGTAATTGTCTTTATCCAGGGGGCGTTTCTTTTATATGTTCTTTAAGTGGGCGTAATAAATGAATTTATATTTTGTGTCGGATGATAGTTACTTTATTTTAGGGGTTAATGGTATTTTTGATAAAATTAATTGTTTTGCCAGGAAAGTTAGTATTCACGTGGATGAAAACTTGAGGGAGTTTACGCCTTCGCCTGGTGATGTCGTGGTGTTTGCAATTTCTGATTATAAAATGCTACGAGTGATGATGAAATGGCATGGGCTGTCTGAATATCGTCTTATTATCATGTTGAAATTAAGGGTTAGTATCCAGTCATTAATGAGTACTACTCCCAAAATTATTTCATGGGATATATCAAGGCCTGGATTCATTCGTGCTTTACATGAGATGGCAAAGAAGGAATCTCGTTGGGTCTCAACATCTGATCGCATTGTGGATATTTGCCTTCAGCTTGGGTTAGGACGATCTTTATCTGATGTTGCTGCCCAGTTTTCATTATCTGAGAAACATGTGTATGCAATGAGAAGAAAAATGATTTCTAAACTTGGGTTGAATTATTGTAATAGTGCTATGGGCACCCTAATTTGCCGTGATATTCTGGAGGTAAGGCTGAGAAATAGCCATGAAGAATTTAAAAAAAAAGGGCGGGTTACCACGGTGCGATATTTGTCTGATTATGAGCGATTTGCAGATATTATTCATACTCGGGAGCTTTACAATTGATATGCCCCAGAAGGTATTGGGGGTAATCTATTAAAATACTTATTCACCTGAGTTGAGCAGCGGGCAAGGTACAGGGTTTGAATTTATGATGCATAATTTTATGGAGATAGGGTGCTACTTTTTTGATGTATTATTTATCTATGCTATTAAATAACTTCAGGTTACTTTCTTATTTGACGTAAAAACATCATATTCTCAGCGTTTCTGGCTTGGTTGCCATGAAAATTCGACTGGAACAGATAATTATATTCCTCCCATCAGCCTATGTATCTTACTGGTGACTGATGTAGCAGATTCACGAAATTTGGCCACTGCCTTTGGGTAACTGATACAGCAGGTTTATGAAGAAATTTCTGTCACCTGTTATGAACCTCCAGGAAGTGCTAATAGCGTGTTTGGGTTTAACAAAATGTAGAGAAAGAGATTGTTTACGTGTAGGTAAATCACTATCACACAAACTGTGTGAACGTCCTGTAAAAATGCTTCACGGACATCTACCGGGAATATTCATCTGAGTGTATAGCTTTCGATGTTCTCAGGGTGAATTTTTATTTCTTCAAATCAATATCTAGTTTTATATCACTCCTGGTATCCCGCAGATGACAGTGTAAGTTTTTTCACTGTCTCTCCCGGAGAATTTCAATGGCATGGATAACCACACCAGAGCAAAACGCCATCATCGAATGGCAGGGCAATCAGCTTGTGGTTAATGCGTTTGCAGGTACTGGTAAAACCACCACACTGGTACAATTCGCTCAGGCGAACCCGGACAGCAAAATGTTGTACCTTGCCTACAACAGAGCCATCCGCGACGAAGCCGAACAAAAGTTTCCCTTTAACGTTGAGTGCAAAACCTCCCACCAACTGGCCTGGTCGCATTTCGGCCGACATTTCAGGCACCGGTTGACGGCAAATCTGCGTATTACCGATGTGGCCCGGAAGCTAAACACTCGGCACTGGCCGCTGGCGCGCCTGGCGCTGACGGGGCTGAATGCGTTTCTTTGTAGTGCTGAACCGGAACCTGGTATTATCCATCTGCCAGCAGAGGAGGATCGTCATAGCCTCTCTGAAGATAAAATTCTGGGGGCCGTACAGGTTCTCTGGTATGAGGTGAGTCGTACCGAATCTGATTTCCCGATCACGCATGATGTTTATCTGAAGCTTTTTCAACTGTCCGGCCCCGATCTCGCCAGTAAGTGGGATACCATTCTCTTTGATGAAGCCCAGGATGCTAATCAGGTCACCAGTGCCTTTGTCCTGAGTCAGCCCTGTCGGATTGTGCTGGTTGGCGATCGCTACCAGCAGATATATCGCTTCCGGGGGGCTGATAATGCGCTCAGTTCTCCCCGGCTGGAACAGGCCGATCGGCTGTGGCTGACGACCAGCTTCCGGTTTGGCCCTGCGGTCGCAGAAATGGCGAACATGCTGCTGGTCATGTCCGGAGAGGAGATGAAAGTCACCGGCAGCGGTGGGGATGATGAAGTGGTTGCTCATCTGTCTGCTGACGTTCCTCATTACTCCGTTCTCAGCCGGACGGTATCCGGTGTCATTGGTGCCGCGCTCTCTGCCAGCCTGCAGGACAAAAAAGTCTTCTGGGTGGGCGGAATTGAAGGGTACAAAACGGAAGAGCTGGAAGACCTTTACTGGTTCTCTGCCGATATGCCTGAACGGATGCAGTCCCCCCGTCTCCGCCAGGATTATCGGGACTTTGAGGAATATTGCTCCATTGCGAAAGCGACACAGGATGTGGAGATGAGTCAGGCCATCCGGTTGCTTGATGAGTATTTTCCGTTGCCACAGAAGTTGGCCATCATGCGTCGGCAGGTTGTGACGCATGAAAAGGATGCGCAGGTCACCGTGTCTACTGCGCATCGTAGTAAGGGGCTGGAATGGGAAGTTGTCGTTCTGAATGAGGATTTTTGTGATATCACCGACCCGCTGCTCTCTGCCGAAGAACGACAGGACGAAACAAACCTGCTGTATGTGGCCGTGACCCGTGCCCGTAAGACCTTGGTGCTGAATGAGCTGATGCAGTGCCTGAAGGCTGGTGAAGAGCAGAAAGATTGCGAACAATCTGCAACGGATGATGTTCAGAAGGATGGGGGAGAAGCGATTGTCCCATGTTAAATAAAATCAAAACGTTTTTGTCCGGTACGCCGGCTATCACAGAGTCCTCCGGCAAACACCCTGTTTCGGCACCAATGGGGTATTTCTCTCCGGTTAAAGCTGAAGAGTTGACCATCAGCGCATTACGCCAGGATGCCCTGCAGAAAATCCGGGAAAATAATGCGCTGTCGGGCGAAGTATATGAGCGACTTTATCTGGCTCCTGTGCACCTCCTGCTTGAACGGGCCCAGAACGTGCCGGCGGCACCTGATGGCCGGTGGGCTTATGCCGGGGGATTTGGTGATTTAAGCCTGCGTTTTACCGCCTATGCTGTCAGGCTTGCCCGGGGGTATATGTTTCCGCCAGGCGCGGCACCGGAAGAACAGGCCGCTCAGGGCGTTATCTGGCAGGCTGTTATTTTCTGGGCTGCGTTGTGTTATCACCTGCCGTTACTGGCCTGTATTGAAGGCGAAACCACCGGCGGCGTTAACTGGCAACCGGGCATATCTGTGCCGGATGCGCCTTATCGCTTCCGATTTCGTTCTTCTCCCCTGAACGCTCATGATGCTTCTGCTCTGGCGGCGCTGGCCGCCGGTCAACTGATGCCCGCAGAAGCGATAAACTGGCTTTCAGGTAACTTCGGGGCGCTGCTAAGTCTTGCCTGTGCATTCCACAATGGTTCTCCAGATATGCCTCTTATCAGGATGTTGCTCGACCAGGCCGCTGAGAAGGTTGACTCACCGGCGCTCCGGAAGGAGACAGGTGAATCTTCTATGGTAAGTGCGCCGCCAGATTCGGTGACTCCGCCGGACGGCATGTTATCTGTTCAGACGGACGATAACTTAACTTCATCTACGTTGACACTCGTTGCTTCGGAACTGATGACGTCTCTGAACGATACCGGTGGCGGGGACTGTCAGCCACCGCTGAACGGAATGAGTAGAGTTGATCCGCCGGAAGAACAGGCTAACGGCAGCCCGAGCCAGGGGGATGCCGATATGCTGCTCAGTCTTTTTTCCGCAGTATCGGATGCTGAGGTTACGGATGACGCCGATGTGAATACGCCAGCCGCTATAGTGCCGGATGAAACCGTGGTGCCCGTCGGGAATGACGTACCTGATGAGCCTGTTGAGACGGAAGACATCTCCCGGTACATCAATACCGGTGCTGATTGTCTGTTATCTGGTACACCGGGAGAGCCGTGCCACCCGATTAATGCCGGTGCTGATGCCCCACGGTCGGGCGAGGATTTTCTCGCCTGGCTGTCTGACGGCATGGCATCCGGCAGGATCACCGTCAACCAGCCTGATTCACGGGTGCATTCCGTTGCCGGTTTTATTTACCTTCTGGTGCCGGATATTTTCTTTCTATTTCTGAAAGATACCGGAAGTGACAGTCACAGGGAGCAGATTCAGACGTCGTTTGAAAAACTCCAGCTACATCGTGTTCGCAAAGGAGAGCGTTTTACCCGGGCGAAACTGTACTGCTCAGAAGATAAACAGGGACGGTTCAGCAGGGTTAATGGTTATCTTATCAAAGCTGCCCGTCTGAAAGGAGTGAGACCTCCGGAGGACAGCAAGCTCCTTTTCTTTCCATAAGGAAGATACACACAGGGATCTCTACAGGGATCTGTTTTGGTTTTTTGGGAGAAGAATAAGATGCGTAATGAAATAACCTGGGATGAACTGCTTGAAGAATATTTTTTTGCTCACCGGCTGAGACCCGCTACCGAATGGAGTTATAACAAGGTTGTCAGAGGGTTCAGGCGTTATTCTGGTGATACCCTGCCTGCGCAAATTACGCACCGCCAGGTACTGCAGTGGCGGCGTTATCTCCTTCAGGAGAAACAACAATCGGCTCAGACATGGAACAACAAAATTGCACACTTGCGGGCGCTGTATAATTACGGGATGGAACATGAAATCCTTCCTTCGGGGAAAAATCCCTTCAATAAAAGCAATGTTCAGCGGGATACAAGGAAGAAAAAAACGCTGACACGATCGCAGCTGATTCGTGTTTATCTTGTCATGCAGCAATTTGAAGAGGCTGAACGGACAGGGCGCGGTATCAGGGGCGGACGTAATGCGCTCTGGCCAGCGTGGTACTGGCTGACGGTTCTGGATGCATTCAGATATACGGGAATGCGGCTAAATCAGCTGCTGCATATCCGGCTGGGAGACATCAATCTTAATGAAGGGTGTCTGGAACTCTGTCTGGAGGGCAGTAAGACACACCGTGAGTGGCGGGTTCCGATTGTCAGTGCGTTAAAGCCCCGGTTGCATCACCTGATAGAAAAATCAACGGAACTGGGGGCCGGAAACGGAGACTATCTGTTTGATGTGAACAGAATTCTTCTTAAGCGTCATGTGGAATGGGATGCTGCTAAGGTCCATCAGAAGATCCGATCTTTTTTCCGGCGTCTGTCGAAAGAGTGTGGTTTTACCGTGTCGCCACATCGTTTTCGCCATACGCTGGCGACGGAACTGATGAAATCACCAGAACGAAATCTTCAGCTGGTAAAGGACCTGCTGGGGCACCGGAGTGTCAGTACGACCATGGAATATGTGGAGCTGAAGATGGATATCGTTGGAAAAACGCTCGAAGCTGAGCTGTCACTTCACACAGACGTTACGGGCGAAAGAAACTTACACCTGTTGACACAAGCGTAAACCAAGGACACGGGGATTTTCAATCCCCTGCTCTACCGACTGAGCTATCCGGGCAACGGGGCGCATTAAACCTGATTCACCGCACCTCGTCAACGAAATTTATCTGTTTCGCAGCAGACTGAACAATCTATCACCAGATTGCGTCAAAAGCACGCATCTTCAGGCGAAAAACGCCGTCCAGGCCACTGAAATCGGCATCGCCAGCACCAGGGCCGGCAGCATATTCACCACTGCGAACATTTTAATTCCGCAAATGCGCAGACCAGTTGCGACCAGCAACATGCCGCCGACGGCGGTGAAATCCGCCATCATCATCGGCGTGGTTAACGGCATAATCAGCGACGCGCAGGCCGCCAGCGCCAGCTGGATGGCCAGCATCGGTACGCAAATGGCCGAGACCGCCAGCCCCAGGGTGCAGGCGAAGATGGTGGCGGTAAAGAAGTCGAGAAACGCTTTGGCGATAAGAATGCTGGCGTCGCCGGTCATCCCTTCGCGCATCGCGCCGAAAATCCCGGTTCCGCTGGCGCAGAACAGCACGATAATCGCGACGTAGCTTTGAATATAGGACTCATGCGCTGAGACCTTTTTCTGCCCCTTTTTGGGCGAAAGCAGCTGCTGGAGCTTACTGACCAGCGTATTAATGCCTTTCTCCATGTTGCACACTTCGCCGAGCAGCGCGCCCACCAGCGTTGAAAGCACCATCACCGGCAGGTTGGCGCATTTGATCACCAGCAGAATGCCGATGCCTAACGACGCCAGGCCAAAAATAGAGGTCATCGATGTCCGAATCCGTTCCGGCAATCTTTGACTTAAAAGCGCGCCGAGCACGCCGCCCAAAAGGACCGCGCCGGCGTTAATAAATGGCCCTGTAACCACAGCATGACTCCTGTTAATTATCCCTAATGACTGCATTATTATGACGCCAAACGGGCAAAAAGGCTTGCGCATCCGTGGTGTGGCTGCATACGTAATTCATCTTGCGCGGTAGATTTAAAGGTGACATGATTGCGCGAATTTTCTCCTCTCCTGAATGAGGCCGCCGTGATGACGACATCGCCGCTACATCGCCGTTGCCGCTGCGTACAGATGCGCAGGCAGCCTCGTCTTGCTACCCTTACTCTGCAACTTCTGCCCGCCATGCGGTGAGCGTAACGCAGGCTCACTGCAGGACAACAGTAAGATCGGACGCGGTCTGCTTTTACTGATGTCTGGCGGTCGGAGCTGGGATCCAGCCAGACCCTGACAGTTCGTTGGCCAGAGCACAGATGCCCTGGCCTAAGCCTTTTACTCTCCGGAAACGGGTATTCGCGCTCATGAAATCAATGCACATTGCCGCCAGCCGCGAGCTGGTATCCCGCCTGTCCACCCATCGTCGCGTGGTGGCCCTGGACAGTACCGATTTTACCGATGTGGCGGCAGTCGTCATTACCGTAGCGGACAGCCGCAGCGGCATCCTTGCGTTGCTGAAACGCACCGGGTTCAACCTGCCGGTTTATCTGTTCAGTGAAGCTGACCACGAAAAACCGCAGGGCGTCATGGCGATCGTTAGCGGCAAAGAGCAGGAGTGGCTCGAACTGGAAGCCGCCGCCTGCGGCTACGAAGAGAATCTGCTACCGCCGTTCTTCGATACGCTGACCCAATACGTTGAGATGGATAACAGCACCTTCGCGTGTCCGGGCCATCAGCACGGCGCCTTCTTTAAGAAGCATCCGGCGGGACGGCAGTTCTTTGACTTCTTTGGCGAAAACGTCTTTCGCGCCGACATGTGCAACGCCGACGTTAAGCTTGGCGATCTGCTGATTCATGAAGGGTCTGCCAAACACGCGCAAAAGTTCGCGGCGAAAGTGTTCAACGCCGATAAAACCTATTTTGTCCTTAACGGCACCTCGGCGGCGAACAAAGTCGTCACCAACGCGCTGCTGACGCGCGGCGATCTGGTGCTGTTTGATCGCAATAACCATAAATCCAATCATCATGGGGCGCTGATTCAGGCAGGCGCGACGCCGATCTATCTCGAAGCATCGCGCAACCCGTTCGGTTTTATCGGCGGGATTGACGATCGCTGCTTCGATGAAAAATACCTGCGCGATCTGATTCGCGAGACGGCGCCGGAAAAAGCTGATATGCCGCGCCCGTTCCGCCTCGCGGTGATCCAGCTCGGGACTTATGATGGGACGGTATACAACGCCCGCCAGGTGGTCGATAAAATCGGCAGCCTGTGCGACTACATCCTGTTTGACTCGGCCTGGGTCGGCTACGAGCAGTTTATCCCGATGATGGCCGACTGTTCGCCGCTGCTGCTGGACCTGACGCCGGATGACCCGGGCATTTTTGTTACGCAGTCGGTGCATAAACAGCAGGCCGGTTTTTCGCAAACGTCGCAGATCCACAAAAAAGACAATCATCTGCGCGGACAGGAACGTTTTTGCCCGCATAAGCGGCTGAACAACGCCTTTATGTTGCACGCCTCGACCAGCCCGTTTTATCCGCTGTTCGCCGCCCTGGACGTGAATGCCAAAATTCACGAAGGCGAGAGCGGGCGCCGCCTGTGGGCGGAGTGCGTGGCGCTGGGTATCGAAGCGCGCAAGGCGATTATCGCCAACTGCAAAATGATCCAGCCGTTTATTCCGCCGGTGGTGGCGGGGCGTCCGTGGCAGGATCATCCTACCGAAGCCATCGCCCGCGAACGGCGTTTCTTTAGCTTTGAGCCGGGCGCGCGCTGGCACGGCTTTGAAGGTTATGCCAGCGATCAGTACTTCGTTGACCCCTGCAAACTGCTGCTGACGACGCCGGGGATCGACGCCGAGAGCGGGAAATATACCGATTTTGGCATTCCGGCGACCATCCTCGCGCACTATCTGCGCGAAAACGGCATCGTGCCGGAGAAGTGCGATCTGAACTCCATTCTGTTCCTGCTGACGCCCGCAGAGAGCGCGGAGAAGCTGGCGCAGCTGGTGGCGATGCTCGCCCGGTTTGAGCAGCATATTGAATCCGATACCCCGCTGGCCGACGTTCTGCCGACCATCTTTAACAAATATCCGGTGCGCTATCGGGATTACACCATCCGCGAGCTGTGCCAGGAAATGCATAACCTGTACGTCAGCTTTGACGTGAAGGATTTGCAAAAAGAGATGTTTCGCAAGAAGAGCTTCCCGCGGGCGGTGATGAACCCGCAGGACGCCAACCGCGAGTTTATTCGCGGTAACGTTGAGCTGGTGCGCTTAAGCGCAGCCGAAGGGCGGATTGCGGCGGAAGGCGCGCTGCCGTATCCACCGGGCGTGCTGTGCGTCGTGCCCGGAGAGATCTGGGGCGGGGCGGTGCTGCGCTATTTCCTGGCGCTGGAGGAAGGCGTCAATATGCTGCCGGGCTTCTCGCCGGAGCTCCAGGGGGTCTACAGCGAAACGGACCCTGACGGCATTAAGCGGCTATATGGCTATGTGCTGAAAGCATAAAAAACGCGCCCCGTTGATAACACCGGGGCGCGTTTTTTTATTCGTAAATCTGGGGTAAGCCGTTTATTTAATGTGCGACGGTCTGCGCCCCGGTTGGTACGCGGACGTGCTTGTACTTAAACAGCGCCACAAAGGCAAACGCCAGCACCAGCGAATAGCCGGCGAAAATCAGCCACACGGTTTGCCAGTCGGTGATCCCTTCGACGGTAAAGTGCTCTACGACTTTGCCGCTCACCATCCCACCAAGTATGCAGCCAAACCCGTTGGTCATCATCAGGAACATCCCCTGCGCGCTGGCGCGGATTTCCGGGCGAACCTCTTTTTCCACAAACACCGAACCCGAGATGTTGAAAAAGTCGAAGGCGCAGCCATAAACGATCATCGACAGCACCAGCAGCACGGTGCCGAACGGGGTCGGATCGCCGTAAGCGAACAGGCCGAAGCGCAGCATCCACGCCACGATACTGATCAGCATCACGTTCTTGATGCCGTAGCGGCTGAGGAAGAACGGAATGGTCAGGATGAACAGGGTTTCCGAGATCTGCGAAATCGACATCATCACCGAGGCGTGCTGCACGATAAAGCTGCTGGCGAACAGCGGATCTTTATCAAAGCTGTGCAGGAAGGTGTTGCCGAACATATTGGTGATCTGCAGCTCGGCGCCCAGCATCATCGAGAAAATAAAGAAGATCGCCATGCGTTTGTTTTTAAACAGCGCGAAGGCATCGAGGCCCAGCATGGCGGTCCAGCTCTGGTTTTTCTGCTGATTAGCCACCGGAATATGTGGCAGCGTCAGGGTGAAGAGCACCAGCAGTAAGGAGAGCGCCGCGCCGATATAAAGCTGCATATGGCTCAGCTCAAAGCCGGAGAAGCTGACGGCCCACATGGCGAGGATAAAACCGATGGTGCCCCAGATACGAATCGGCGGGAAATCGGTCACGATATCCATATCCGCAGACTGCAGGCGGTAGTACGAAATGGTGTTAATCAGCCCCAGCGTTGGCATATAGGCCAGCGAGTTGAGCAGGATGACGAGGAACATCTCGCCCGGCGTGGTGACCTGGGCGGCGAGCCACAGCGTCAGCGCGCCGACCAGATGGCAAATGGCATAAACCCACTTGGCGCTGATCCATTTATCGGCAACGATACCGAGCAGCGTCGGCATAAACACCGCGGCGATACCGAGCGAGCTATACACCGCCCCGATGGCCGCGCCGTCGAACTTGAGGGTGACGAACATATACGAGCCGAGCGTGGTGAGCCAGCTTCCCCAGAGGCAGAACTGCAGGAACGACAGTACTTTGAGCTGCAGCTTAAGATTCATGTTTTGATCCTCACGGATATAGAATTGTTTTGTGTTTTAAATAACATTTATAGCGTTATTTTGGTTGGATTCTATCATTTATGCGGTGGATGCTTTTGTTAACTGCCGCAGAAAATCGTAAAAGAGTTGCGCAACTCTATTGGGTATAGCAGAAGGAATGCGCCCTTGAGGAAACAAGGGCGCTGGAGGGAGATTACCTGCGGCGGTAGCCTTTCTGCGCAGAGTTAACCTTGTACAGATACCGACGCGACTCGGCGGAGGGGTGACGGCTGGTGATGGTTTGATAAACATCGCCCGGCGTCATGTTGTTGATGATATTCGCCGCCTGAACCTTATCGCTGGAGAAGACCCGCAGTACGCTGCCCGCGCCGCCGTTATAGGCGGTGATAACCGCATAGCGACGCGAGGTAGGGTTGGTGATACCGGACAGATAGACGTTATTCAGCATCGCCAGATAGGCGGTACCGGTGTCGATGTTATTGACCGGGTCGAACAGGTAGCTGCGGCTCGGCAGGCCTGATTTCCCCTGTGAACGGAACACGTCCTTCCCGGCGCTGTGCTGCACCACCTGCATCAGCCCGAGGGCGTCGGCGTGGCTGACCGCATAGGGGTTAAAGGAGGATTCGGTTTGCATAATCGCCAGGATCAGCGATTCATCAACGCCGTATTTGCGCGACGCCTGACGGACCATGCCAATATACTTATGCGCGCGTTTGTCGAGGTGGTTCGGCACCAGGTTAATGGTGATGCTGTAGATCATGCGCGGGCCGTTGCTGCGGCTTTTCAGGCGGGTTTGCAGCAGATAGTCGGCGAAGCGCGAGGCGCGCCACTCCCAGCGAATCGCCTCGCCGGTGTTATCCACCACCTGGCCATACAGGAACGGCTCTTTTGAAATCTGAATATCATCGACGTCGGAATAGAGGTCGATGGAGTTAGGGTCGTCGCCCATTAGCAGGGTTTTTATAATCGCCTGGCGCAGGCGCCCGGCCGGGTCGGTGCCGGCGATGGTTTCAACGGTAATCGTCCCCGCATCAAAGTTGATGTGGCTGCGGGTTTGATACTGGTCGGTGTATTTGACGTAGTCCTTCGGCCCGGCGAGCAGAACTTCGTTATAACCCCAAATATTCTCGATGTTATGGGCGAACTGGCCCATCAGGATATCAAAGCCGTTGGTGTCCTTCACCCACGCCTCGTTATACTCGGCGCCTTTTTTGGTTGAGCTGGAACACGAAACGAGCAAAGGCGCAATCAGCGCTAGCGCTAAGTATTTTTTCATCATTCCGGGAGTGCGTGTTGTGTTTATTGTTGTAAAGGGCCGTCAGGCCCTTACTGTTTTTCTGGCGGCGTATAGCCTTCGATGTGCACGTCTTTGCCTTCAAACAGGAACTGAACCATCTCCTGCTCCAGCAGTTTGCGATGCTCAGGGTTCATCATGCTGAGTTTTTTCTCGTTGATCAGCATCGTCTGCTTATGCTGCCACTGGGCCCAGGCTTCTTTGGAGATTTCGTTATAGATGCGTTTGCCCAGCTCGCCCGGATATAGCTGAAAATCCTGGCCATCGGCTTCACGCTGCAGGAAAGTACAAAAAATCGTTCTGCTCATTCTTAATCCTCTTTAATCGCCAGAAAGCTAAACCGGTGCTCCGGCTTTTAACTGTTGCAACAAGCGCTCCACGGGGGCCGCCAGACCGACGGACGGCGGCTGCGCTAAGTTATACCAGAGTGCGCCCCCTTCATCCATGCATGCGCCGGATGAGTGCACTGTAAGCCACATCGGCACAATATCCAGATGGAAATGGCTGAAAGTGTGGCGGAACGCGGTTAATTGCGTCAGATTCTCGGCCCCGATCTGCCGCTGGGCCAACCACTCCCGCAGCGCATCTTCATCTTCAAACTGCGGGAAGCAGAACAATCCCCCCCATAATCCCACCGGCGGGCGCTGGGAGAGAAACACCTTGTCGCCGTGCTGCATCAGCAGGAAATAGCCGGTACGCTCGGGGATCGTCTGTTTCGGTTTTTTGCCTGGATATTGAGCCCATGAATGATTTGCGTAGGCCACGCAGCCGTTATTCAGCGGACAAAGCTCGCATTTCGGCTTTGAGCGGGTACATACCATCGCTCCAAGGTCCATCATGGCCTGGTTAAAACGCTCGACCCCATTGGCTGGCGTGACGTCTTCGCTGATATCCCACAGGCGTTTCTCAACCTCTTTTTTCCCCGGCCAACCGCTGACAGCATAGCAGCGCGCGAGCACGCGCTTCACGTTGCCGTCGAGAATCGGATAATGCTGACCGAGAGAAAGGGACAAAATCGCGCCGGCGGTGGAGCGGCCTACGCCCGGCAGCGCGGCGACTTCATCGAAGGTCTGCGGGAATTTTCCGTCGTGCAGGGTGGCCACCTGCTGCGCCGCTTTATGCAGATTGCGCGCGCGGGCGTAATAGCCGAGTCCGGTCCACAGATGCAGGACTTCATCGAGGGGCGCGTTCGCCAGATCGGTAATTGTTGGGAAACGCGCCATAAAGCGTTCAAAATAGGGGATAACCGTCGCCACTTGCGTTTGTTGCAACATCACCTCGGAGAGCCATACTTTGTAAGGCGTCTTGCCGATTTGCCAGGGCAGGGTTTTACGCCCGTATTTGTCGTACCAGTCCAGTACCTGGGCTGAAAATTGCGCGGCGAGAAAAGTCAAAGCTACGGCTCCGGGAAAGCGATTATAAGGTGGCAGATTGCAGCACAAGGGCGAGGGGCTGTAAACCCTTGCATCCGCCGGGTAACTTTGGATAATGCCCGTTTTCCGAACACATCTCACAAGCAGACTTAACTTTTATGAAAAACGACGTCATATCTCCGGAATTCGATGAAAACGGCCGCCCGCTGCGCCGTATTCGCAGCTTCGTCCGTCGTCAGGGCCGCCTGACCAAAGGTCAGCAGCACGCGCTGGACACTATTTGGCCGGTGATGGGCGTTGAATTCAACGAAGCGCCGCTCGATTTCGCCGCCCTGTTTGGCCGTGAAGCGCCGGTCACGCTGGAGATTGGTTTTGGTATGGGGGCGTCGCTGGTGGCGATGGCGAAAGAGAAGCCGCAGCAGAATTTCCTCGGCATTGAAGTGCATTCGCCGGGCGTCGGCGCCTGTCTGGCGTCCGCCGAAGAAGAGGGCGTGCAAAACCTGCGCGTCATGTGCCACGATGCGGTGGAAGTGCTGCATACCATGATTCCGGATAACTCCCTGAGCATGGTGCAGCTGTTTTTCCCTGACCCGTGGCACAAAGCGCGTCATAATAAGCGCCGTATCGTTCAGCCACCTTTTGCCGAACTGGTGAAAAGTAAACTGAAGCTGGGCGGCGTCTTCCATATGGCGACCGACTGGGAGCAATATGCCGAGCATATGCTGGAAGTGATGTCCTCGCTTGAAGGGTATCGTAACCGGTCAGAAAGCAACGACTATGTGCCGCGCCCGGAATCGCGCCCGGTAACCAAATTTGAACAGCGTGGTCATCGTCTTGGCCACGGCGTATGGGACTTAATGTTCGAGAGGGTGAAATAATGGCAACGAATCGTAGCCGTCGTCTGCGTAAAAAAATGCATATCGACGAGTTTCAGGAAGTAGGTTTCTCCGTCGCGTGGCGCTTCGCGGAAGGAACCAGCGAAGAGCAGATCGACCAGACCGTTAACGATCTGATTGAGGAAGTGATTGAGCCTAATAAGCTGGCCTTTGACGGCAGCGGCTATCTTTCCTGGGAAGGGCTGATCTGCCTGCAGGAAATCGGCAAATGCACCGAAGAACACCAGGCCATCGTGCGTAAGTGGCTGGAAGATCGCGGGCTTGCCGATGTGCGCACCAGCGAACTTTTTGATATCTGGTGGGACTAAGTTTGACAAGGGTCGGCAGCTGCCGGCCCGTTTTGTCTGAAGGGAGTTAAATGATGCGCAAAACGCTGTTGGCAGTGGCGCTTTCCGTCACCGCTTTGTCCGCGCATGCGGACTACCAGTGTAGCGTCACGCCGCGTGACGATGTCATCCTCAGCCCGCAGCAGGTGCAGGTGAAAGGCGAAAACGGCGATCTGGTGATTAAGCCGGACGGCAATCTGACCTTTAACGGGAAAGCCTATGCGCTGAACGCCGCTCAGCGCGAGCAGGCGCAGGACTATCAGGCTGGCCTTCGCAGCAGCCTGCCGTGGATTGATGAAGGCGCCCGCACGCGGGTAGAAAAAGGCCGCGCCGCGCTGGATAAAATCATTACCGAACAGGTGGGGGCCAGCAGCAGCATGCATAGCCGCCTGACCAAGCTTGATGCGCAGCTGAAAGCGCAAATGGGCCGCATTATTGAACATCGCAACGATGGGCTGACCTTCCACTATAAAGCCATCGATCAGGTGCGCGCCGACGGCCAGCAGCTGGTAAACCAGGCGATGGGCGGTATTCTGCAGGACAGCATCAACGAGATGGGCGCGAAGGCGGTTCTCAAAGGCGGCGGTAACCCGCTGCAGGGGATCCTCGGTAGCCTCGGCGGCCTGCAAACGGCCATTCAGGACGAATGGAAAAACCAGGAGGCTGATTTCCAGCAGTTTGGTAAGGACGTCTGCGGCCGCGTTGTCTCCCTTGAGGAGAGCCGCAAAGCGCTGGTGGGGTCGTTAAAGTAAGTTTTAATTCGCTACCTGCGGGCGCAGGTAGCGATTATGGTCAGTCGGTCACATCAGCCCCAGCAGCTGCGGAATAAACAGCGAGATCTGCGGGATATAGACAATCATCATCAGCGCGATCAGCAGGGCGGCGTAGAACGGCAGCAGCGGTTTGATGAGCTGCTGAATTTTAACGCCGGAAATAGAGCAGCCTACAAACAGCGCGCTGCCTACCGGCGGCGTCAGCAGACCGATGCACAGGTTAGCGACCATCATGATGCCGAAATGCACCGGATCCATCCCCAAATCCTGCGCGATGGGCAGGAATATCGGCGTGAAAATCAGTACCGCCGGGGTCATATCCATAAAGATCCCGACGATTAACAGCACGATATTAATCAGCAGCAGAATCACCACCGGGTTTTCAGAAATCCCCATTAGCGCATCGCTTATCATGTAGGGGATATCGGCATTGGTCATCGCCCACGACATGCCGACGGAAAAGCCGATCAGCAGTAGCACGATGGAGGTCATCACCACCGACTCAAGGATCAGCTTCGGCAGATCGCGCCACTTCACTTCCCGGTAAATCAGCACCGACAGAATAAAGGTGTAAACCACGGCGATAGCCGATGCTTCGGTCGCGGTGAAAATGCCGCCGAGGATCCCGCCCATCACAATGATCACCAGCAGCAGGCTGGGCAGGGCGTCGAAAAACGCTTTTGCCGCCTGGGCGCAGGTGGGACGTTCTGAAACCGGGTAGCCGCGACGCTTAGCGATGATGGCGCAGACCACCATAATGGCCAGGCCCATCAGAATGCCCGGCAGATAACCGGCCATAAACAGCGACGCGACGGAGACGCCCCCAGCCGTCAGAGAGAAGACGATCAGGACGTTTGACGGCGGGATGAGCAGGCCCGTGATGCACGACGAGACGTTAACCGCCGTGGAGAAAGCCGGATCGTAACCTTTCCGGGTCTGAATGGGGTTAAGCGTTCCCCCTACCGCCGCCGCCGCGGCGACCGCCGAACCTGAAATCGAGCCGAACATCATGTTCGCCAGCACGTTAACGTGGCCCAATGAGCCTGGTACGCGGCCAACCATCACCTGCGCCAGGTTGATTAAGCGGATGGCAATCCCGCCGCTGTTCATCAGGGTACCGGCGAAGATAAAGAATGGAATCGCCAGCAGGGCGAAGTTGTCGAGGCCGTTCGCCAGACGCTGAGAAACGGTAATCACGGCAATATCCCACGGGAACATCAACAGCATTGAACCGACGGTGGCGATGCCAATGGAGAAGGAGATGGGGACGCCAATAAAAACCAGAATAAAGAAAGAGCCAAATAGCATCAGTGCGATATAGCTGTCCATCAATTTGCCCCCGCTTCTTCGTTCTTCATATTTTTCAGCCCGTTGCTGATAAAACAGAGCGTGTAAAACATCATAATGATGCCGGTTAGCGGCAGGATCAGATACACATAGCCCATGGGGATCTGCATCGCGGCCGAGACCTGCGATGTCGATAGCGTTTTTTCAATCAGCTTCACGCCGCCGGTGACAATCACTGACCCGGCAAAAATAAAGATCAGCAGATTAATAATGACGCTGAGCAGTGCCTGCCTGCGGGGAGGAAGCGTCATGGCGAGTAAATCGATCGCCAGATGACGCTGGGCGCCGACGGTATATGCCGCACCCAGCAGCCCGACCCAGATCATCAAAAAGCGCGCCAGCTCGTCGGTCAGGGTGCTTGGCTGGTTTAGCACGTAGCGGCTGAACACCTGCCAGACGACGCAGACCACCAGCGCAATCATAACGGCGACGGAGAATGCGGCGATCGCGCGGTCCACCGCCAGCTTTATGCGGTTAAGTATCATCATTGTTTTCCCGGTGAAAGCGGGCCAGCGGCTGGCCCGCTAAGTGTTATTCAGCAGCGGCTTCAAATTTGGCCAGCAGGGCAGCCTGCTTCGGATCTTTTTTGAAGTCATCAAACAGCGGCTGCACGGCGGCGCGGAACGGCGCTTTATCCACTTTGACGATTTCGCCGCCCATGGCTTTGGCCTGCGCGCGGGTGTCGGCGTCGATCTTGTCCCACAGTTTTTGCTGATAAACTTCGGAAGCTTTCGCCGCCTTGATCAGGATTTGCTGCTGATCCGGCGTCAGTTTGTCCCAGGTTTTACTGGAGATAACGAGGAAATCCGGGATGGAGGCATGTTCATCTTCAGAGAACACTTTAGCGATTTCGATATGGCGCGTTTGCACCCAGGAAGGCACGTTATTTTCCGCGCCGTCCACCACGCCCTGCTGCATGGCGGTATAAACTTCACCAAAGGAAATGGGCGTTGGCGAACCGCCCATTAATTCGACCATTTTTAAGGTTGTCGGGCTGGCCTGGACGCGGATCTTCAATCCTTTTAAATCTTCCGGTTTAGTGATGGGCTTTTTGGCGTAAAAGCTGCGGGTTCCGGCAACATAAGCGGAAAGCGCAAAGAAGCCTTTATCTTTCGTGGACTCCATTATTTCTTTGCCTACTTCACCGAAAACGACTTTATTGAAGTGATTCTGGTCCTTAAAAAGGAACGGTAAATTATATATCGCGTAGACGTTATCGAATGACTCCAGATCGCTGGCGGAACCTTTGGTCATATCCAGCGCGCCATTTTGTAATAACTCCAGCGTTTCTCGCGCGCTGCCCATTTGGCTACTGGGATAAATACGGATCTTCATAGCCCCGTTGGAAAGTTGGTTAACCTCTTTGGACATCTCCTCAAAGGCCTGATGAACAACATGGCTGCGTTCAAGGTTATGTGCCAGTTTTAACGTGACTTTTTCAGCCGCGCTGGCGCCTGAAGAGAGCAGGGCAAGTAAAGATACACACACCAGAGAACGAGAAAAAGAGAGTTTTTTCATGAGTCGGCTCCATGCACTTGGGGTAATTGGTCAATATCTTAAGAGTCATTCTTTGTTTCTGTATGACATATTATCCTTGTTGTCTGACATCTTTAAGCCGTCTGACTCACACTTTTTCTCAATGAATCGATCAAATAGGTATTTTTGTGCGGTTGGTTATATTTATTTTCAATAAACTAATGTGAACATATTTTTATTATGAATGTTGAGTTGAAATAGTTCGGAAATAGCGCTATTGATATTTCGAGAATGTCGAGCAATTAATTATCCCGTTATTTTTATAACGGGATAGGCGGAGAGGGCGTTATTCGCTGAGAAAGAGTTCGAGAAGGGAATTCAAAAATAGCTTACCGTGCTCGGTAATTTGCCAGTAGCGCTCATCTTCCGTCAGGTAGCCTTCGGCGATGGCGGCATCGATTTGCGGACGGATCGTACGCTCATCAAGGCCGGTGTAGCGGCTGAATTCATCGCGCGGGGCGGCTTCCAGCAGGCGGAAACGGTTCATAAAGAACTCAAACGGTTTATCCGCATCTTCCACATCATGCTGGCGCTCCAGATAGCGGCCTTCCATGTAACCGCGTGGATGCCGGGTTTTCGCCGTCCGCAGTATGCGCCCGTCCGGGAACGTCACTTTGCCGTGCGCGCCGCAGCCAATCCCGAGGTAGTCGCCAAAGCGCCAGTAGTTCAGGTTATGCTGGCACTGATAGCCCGGCTTAGCGTAGGCGGAGGTTTCATATTGCTGATAGCCCGCCGCGCTGAGCAGGCTATGCCCCTGTTCATAAATGTCCCACAGCGCGTCGTCATCGGGCAGGGTCGGCGGCCGCGAACCAAACAGGGTGTTTGGCTCAATGGTCAGCTGATACCAGGAGAGATGCGGCGGATTGAGCGCAATCGCCTGGCGCAGGTCGTCCAGCGCCTCTTCCAGAGACTGGTCCGGCAGGCCATGCATTAAATCGAGGTTAAAACTGCGTAGCCCCAGGCCGCTTGCCAGGTTTGCCGCGCGTTTGGCTTCCTGTGGCCCATGGATGCGCCCGAGCCGCTGCAGCTTCTGTTCGCTAAAGCTCTGTACGCCGATGGAGATACGATTAATGCCCGCGCGCTGGTACTCGACAAAGCGATCCGCTTCCACGGTGCCGGGGTTGGCTTCCATGGTGATTTCCGCGTTGGACGCCAGCGGAAGAGACTCGCGCACGCCGTCGAGCAGGGTTTGCATCGCCGGGCCGGAGAGCAGGCTCGGCGTACCGCCGCCAATGAAAATAGTCCCGATTTCACGTCCCTGCGCATAGTGAGCGTCGGCTCGCAGATCGTTCAGCAGATGCTGAACGTAGTCGTCATGCGGCACCTCGCCTTTCAACGCATGCGAATTGAAATCGCAGTACGGGCATTTCTGCACGCACCACGGGATGTGAATATAGAGGCTCAGGGGCGGCAAATTAGCCATTACGTAAGGCTTCCAGTAACAGTTTAAGCGCGCGTCCGCGGTGGGAAATGGCGCTCTTTTCTTCACGGCTTAGCTCCGCTGCGGTTTTACCTTCCGTCGGAACAAAGAAAATCGGATCGTAACCAAAGCCGCCGCTGCCTGCGGCTTCGCGAGCGATGATGCCCGGCCAGCTGCCGTGGCAAACCAGCGGCGTCGGATCTTCCGCATGGCGCAGATAGACCAACACGCAGTGGAATTGCGCCTGACGCTTATCGTTCGGCACGTCGCGAAGCGCGTCGAGCAGCTTTTCCAGATTCCGCTGGTCGGTCGCACCTTCACCGGAATAACGGGCGGAGTAGATGCCCGGCGCGCCGCCTAACGCATCGACGGCCAGACCTGAGTCATCGGCGATGGCCGGGAGCCCGGTCAGTTGCGCGGCATGGCGCGCCTTCAGAATGGCGTTTTCGATAAACGTCAGGCCGGTTTCCTCTGCGGAATCCACGCCCAGCTCGGTTTGCGCAACGATATCAAGGCCAAAATCTGCCAGCAGCGAGGCCAGCTCGCGCACTTTTCCGGGGTTGCCGGTAGCGAGAACAACTTTTTGCATAAGAGATCCTGTTTATTCCGTCAGCGCGGCGACCCCGTCCGGGATCTGCTGCGGATGAATGATTTTTATCTGTTTGTGGCGACCCAGTTCGCCTTTCTCAATAAGCACCTGGCTTTTCGCTACGCGAAACTGTTTGGCGAGGAATTTTACCAGATGGGCGTTGGCCTGGCCGTCAACGGGTGGCGCGGTAATGGCGACTTTGAGCTCGTCGCCATGTAAACCAACGATGCTGTCGCGGCTGGCCTTGGGCTGAATATACAGCCGTAAGACCAACCCGTCAGCGCAGGCTTCGACGGCACTCATAGCGCCATCCACAGCCCCGGAAGCAGAACGTTGCCGGTAGCCTGCAACAGTTCGGCGATACCCATGTTGATCACGTACAGCAGCAGAACCAGCACCATCGGCGAGAAATCAATGCCGCCCATCGATGGCAGCAATCTGCGGATCGGGCGCAGCAGCGGATCGGCCAGCTGCATCAGAACAAATTCCACCGGACTGCGGCCCTGGCTTACCCAGCTCATAATCGCCATTAACAGAAGAACCCAGAAGATCAGCGAGCCGACGGTTTTAATGAGGATCAGCAGCGCGGAAATCCAGATAATCGGCTGGAAGGTCACGACCATAAACAGCACGATAGCTTTCACGACGCAGAGAATAAAGGCGACCAGCAGGGAAGCGCTATCGAGAGGCCCCATCGCCGGAATAATGCGGCGCAGCGGCCCAACGACAGGCTGCGTAGCCTTGACTACGAACTGCGAAAACGGGTTATAAAAGTCGCAGCGCGCCCACTGCATCCAGACGCGTAATAACACGACCATTGTGTAAAGCTCAATGACCGTTGAGAGCAGGAAAGTCAACGTCTTCATGGCGTTCCTCAGATTCCTTGTTTTTTGCTGTAGTCGCGCGCGCCGAAAATTGCGGTTCCGATGCGCACCATAGTGCTTCCCGCCGCGATGGCGGCTTCCATATCATCCGACATTCCCAGCGACAGCGTATCGACGGTAGGGTAGTGCGTTTTTAGCCGCGCAAATGCTACCGCCATTTGTTGGGCGACGGCAAACTGCCTTACATATTCTGACTCTGGCGCGGGAATGGCCATTAAACCGCGTAGCTGCAGATTAGGGAGTTTAGCGATTTCTGCCGCCAGCGCGTCCAGCTCTTCAGGCGGAATACCCGACTTGCTCTGCTCATCGCTAATATTGATTTGAATCAGCACGTTGAGCGGCGGCAGCTGAGCCGGGCGCTGTTCGCTCAGGCGGACGGCGATTTTGAGACGATCGACGGTATGGCACCAGTCAAAATGTTCGGCCACCAGACGGCTTTTATTGGACTGCAGCGGACCAATAAAGTGCCACTGTAGCCCGGTGGCGCCCGTTTCCTGAAAGTAGCGGATTTTATCCACGCCTTCCTGAACATAGTTTTCGCCAAACGCGAGCTGGCCGGCGGCCATCGCTTCTTCGATAGCGCTCGCAGGTTTCGTTTTACTGACTGCAAGCAACGTAACTTCTTCTGGAGCACGGCCGCAGCGTGCGGCAGCGGCTGAGATTTTGTCCCGGACCTGTGCCAGGTTATGCGCAATATCGTTCATATACCGAGGATGAGTTATGGAACTGGAAGAAATAGTGGCCCTTAGTGTAAAGCATAACGTCTCCGATCTACACCTGTGCAATGCTTCAGCGCCGCGCTGGCGTCGCCAGGGCAAGCTGGAGCCCGCGCCGTTTACCTCTCCCGATATTGGCAAGATACTCACTGATTGGCTCAACGCCGAGCAGCTCGCGCAGTGGCAGGCCTGCGGGCAGGTCGATTTCGCGCTGACTCCGGCGGACGGGCCGCGCCTGCGCGCCAGCGCATTTGCGCACAATCGCGGTCTGTCGCTGGCGCTGCGTCTGCTGGCGGAAACCTGCCCTCAGCTGGCGGATCTCGGCGCGCCGGCCGCCTTAACGGAGCTGCTCAATGAAGAGAGCGGGCTTATCCTGGTCACGGGGGCTACCGGTAGCGGAAAATCAACCACCCTGGCGGCGATGGTGGGCTATCTTAACCAGCGCCTCAGCGGCCATATCCTGACGCTGGAAGATCCGGTTGAGTTTATTCACCGCAGCGAGCGCTGTCTGATTCAGCAGCGGGAAATCGGCCGCCACTGCCCCTCATTTGCCGCTGCCCTTCGCGCCGCGCTGCGTCAGGACCCGGATGTCATTCTGTTAGGGGAGCTGCGTGATAGCGAAACGATCCGCCTGGCATTAACCGCGGCGGAGACCGGACATCTGGTGATGGCGACGCTGCATACCCGCGGCGCGGCGCAGGCGGTTGAGAGGCTGGTGGACGTCTTCCCGGCGCAGGAGAAAGAGCAGGTTCGCAGCCAGCTGGCGGGGAGCTTATGCGCGGTGCTGGCACAAAAACTGTTTCCAGATGCTGCTGGTGGCAGAGTTGCGTTATACGAGCTTTTGGTTAACACCCCGGCGGTGGCTAATTTGATCCGAGAGGGGAAAACGCATCAGTTGCCCGGCGTGATGCAAACCGGGCAGCAATCGGGCATGCAAACATTTACGCAAAGCTTTCAGCAACGTACGGCCGCCGGGCTTTTATAGCTGCGCTTTTTATATTCAGAGATCCTACCAATAGCTTGTTATAATAATGTTTTATTAATGTTTGGTACCTTATTTGATATTACAAATAAACACCTAAGATTAAGCCGAGTAATCTATTCCATGAAAAACGAATTGACATAAACCTCTCATAACCAGGAAAAAAGTTTGATAATCTTTTGACTCTCTTAAGGCATTCGATTTATGCTGTTTGCAGGGATAGGAAGATTCCCATGGAATATTGTTTCAATGTGTAAAAGTGGTTTGTATTTATAAATACACAGGCGATCGTATTCTTGTTAATTCATTTAACCGCCATGAAGGCGGAAATCAACTAAGGAGAGTTTTAAGTGATTAATTTATCTGAGAATTCGGCTTTTTCTCATCAGGTTACTTTTATTACTCACCCCTCCATTCAAAGCAAAGCATTTGCGACCTGGCTGGCCGAAAGGTTATCCGCATCGGTCATTCTGCAAAATATTAACAAACCCCTCGCGCAACGTCTTTTGAAAGATTCTGTAATATTATTTGATATTGCGGTTTCAAATAAAAAGTTGAATAGCGTATGGCGCGATATTATTCGCATGCAGGCAGATAACCCCCGTTTATTGATTATCAATAGCGCACAAAAGTATGAGCTCTACGAAATGGCGCAGTGGCCAGCGCTGTATGGTGTTTTCCGTCATGACGATGATGAATCGCGCTTAATTGAGGGCGTTAAGGCTGTGCTGAACGGCGAACAGACGGCTGAATTGAGCGTGATGCACCCGGCGATGTATGCGGCGGATCATGTATCGGCGCCTGCGGAAAATTCACCGCTGACCGAGCGTGAATGTGAAATCCTCAATGAACTGCGCTGCGGGGCGACCAATCTGGATATTGCCCGCGCGCTGTTTATCAGTGAAAACACGGTGCGTACCCATCTGTACAACGTGTTCCGTAAGCTTAGCGTGAAGAACCGCACTCAGGCGGTCAGCTGGGCGAATGAACATCTGCGCCACTAAACATGAAATCAGGATGATGGCGCCTGCCGCTTGTATGGGGCGCCATCATTCAGCTTCAGTAACCCTGCTCGAAGTAGCTTTCCAGAATAATAACGGCGGAAGCGGAATCCACGCTGCCTTTATTGAGCGCCCGGAATCCACCCTGTTCGAATAGCCCAGCTCTGGCTTCAACCGTGCTCAGACGTTCATCATGCAGGGTTATCTGCACACCGAAGCGGCCATGAATTTTATTCGCGAAGTTGCGCGCACGGGCGGTCAGGGGCTGTTCCGTGCCGTCCATATTCAGCGGCAGGCCGACAATCACGGCTTCAGGCTGCCACTCTTTCAGCAGTTTCTCAATAACGTTCCAGTCAGGCTTACCGTCCTGCGCTTTCAACGCGGGGAGAGGGCGGGCGGTGCCGGTGATGCGCTGCCCTACGGCGACGCCAATGCTTTTGGTACCAAAATCAAAGCCTAAAAACGTTTCGCTCATTACGCGTGCCCCGCATCGGCTGGCATGGTCACGATATCAATGCCAATCAGCTTCGCAGCCTCGCGCCAGCGGTCGGCTATCGGCGTGCTGAACAAAATATTCCGATCGGCCGGCGCGGTGAGCCAGGCGTTATCCAGTATCTCTTGCTCCAGCTGGCCTTTCTCCCAGGAAGCATAGCCCAGCGCAACCAGTACGTTCTCTGGCTGTTTATCCGTACCCAGCGTTTCGAGCACGTCGCGGGAGGTGGTAATCACCGTGTTATCGGAAATACGGATGCTGGAGGAAAAATCGGAGGGCGGCGAATGCAGTATAAAACCCCGATCCTCGGCCAGCGGACCGCCAACCATCACCGGTTTATCCAGGCGGATCTCGGGATTGCGCGGTTCAGGCGTGATTTTTAATTTCTCCAGGATCCCTTCAACCTGCAGATTTTCCATCGGCTTATTGATGATGATGCCCATGGCACCGTCATCGTTATACTCGCAGATATAGACTACGGAGCGACGGAACATCGGGTCCTGGAGAGCAGGCATGGCAATTAGAAAGTGATGCTGTAAATTCATTGTCAGAGGTTCTGTTCCTGGTTCAAAAAAGCAGCACCCAGTATGCGGGTAAAGCAAGGGAGTGTCGATTCACTTTATCTTTCAGGCTCAAGGCGCATTGCCTGCCTGAACCTGATAGCGAATCGTCTGCGCTGGCTCCAGGCTACAGGCGCAGGCCTGCAGCCGGAATAAGCGCTTTATTTATTGAGGCGCTGCTCAATGGCGTCCATCAGCATCCCGGTAATGGAAATCGGGAAGGCGGCTTCGATTTCACGAACGCAGGTGGGGCTGGTGACGTTAATTTCCGTCAGGCGATCGCCGATGATATCCAGGCCGACGAAGATTAAGCCTTTGGCCTTCAGCGTGGGGCCAACGCGGCGGGCGATGGCCCAGTCGCTTTCGGTCAGCGGGCGCGCTTCGCCACGACCGCCGGCCGCAAGGTTACCGCGGGTTTCGCCGCCCTGCGGGATACGGGCCAGGCAGTAAGGAACCGGCTCGCCGTCAACCACCAGCACGCGCTTATCGCCATCTTTAATGGCGGGTAGATAGTTCTGCGCCATGCAGTAGCGGTTGCCCAGCTCGGTCAGCGTCTCGGTGATGACGCCGAGGTTAGGGTCACCCTCTTTAACGCGGAAAATGGAGGTGCCGCCCATACCGTCCAGCGGTTTGAGGATGATATCGCCGTGTTTTTCCCAGAAGGCTTTCAGCTGCGCCTTATTACGGGTGACCAGCGTTTCCGGGGTCAGCTCGGAGAACCAGGCGGTAAACAGCTTTTCGTTACAGTCGCGCAAGCTCTGCGGCTTATTGACGATAAGCGTGCCTTGTTCTTCGGCGCGTTCGAGGATGTAGGTCGCGTAGATAAACTCGGTATCGAATGGCGGATCTTTACGCATCAGAATGACGTCAAGGTCCGCGAGAGGCAGATCCTGCTCGCCGTTGAACGCGTACCATTTGTCGTAGTTCTGCTCGACGCTCAGCTTGCGCGTACGGGCGCGGGCTTCGCCGTTGATTAAGTACAGATCGTTCATCTCCATATAATGGAGTTCATAGCCGCGACGCTGCGCTTCCAGCAACATGGCGAAGCTGGTGTCTTTCTTGATGTTGATGGTTGCGATGGGGTCCATCACGATGCCGAGCTTAATCATTGTTCTTCTCCGTTAACGCTTCAACCTAAGTCGCCAAAACGCACCTGCAGGGCGGTTATGGCAGTGAGCGCAGTTGTCTCTGTACGCAGAACGCGCGGTCCCAACAGGATATCAGTAAACTGGTAGCGAGCGGTCATCGCTATCTCTTCTGCCGACAGGCCGCCTTCCGGGCCAATCAGCAGCCGGATGCGTTCGACCGGCAGGGGCAGCGTGTTAATGCTGGCGCTGGCGCGAGGGTGCAAATTAAGCTTCAGACCTTCGTCCTGCTCCGCACACCAGGCTTCAAGCTGCATGGCCGGGCGGATCTCCGGCACCACGTTGCGGCCGCTTTGCTCGCAGGCGGCAATGGCGATTTTCTGCCACTGCTGGATCTTTTTCTGCAAACGTTCGGCGTCCAGTTTAACGCCACAACGCTCGGAAAACAGTGGCGTTATGAGGCTTACACCAAGTTCGATCGATTTCTGGATGGTGAATTCCATTTTTTCGCCGCGGGACATCACCTGGCCCAAATGGATATGCAGCGGGGATTCACGGTTATCAACTTTGCTGCTCTGTACTTCAACCAGAACATTTTTCTTACCGGCCTCGACAATGACCGCCTCGAAGATCTGATTGCTGCCGTCAAAAAGCTCTATTGCCTGGCCTTTACCCATCCGTAAAACGCGACCGACATGGTTGGCCGCGTCGTCGGAAAGCGCTATCTGGCTACCCGTGGTAATACGTTCCGGGTGATGGATGCGAGGAATGCGCATGCTTGATGTTCCGTTCTTAGCGCAGATATCTCTTCCCCCAGTCAAGGGGGAGGAGTGAAGCTGCAAATTAACAATTGCCGCTAGTGTAGGTTAGCTCTTTTGCGCCTGGCAAGCCTGCAGGACATAAGGATTATGGTTGCCCTGAACTTTGGCAATACGCGCGTCGCGTTCGCACTCCCAGGTCGTGACCGGGTACATCTTATCCCAGGCGGTAAACAGCTGGGTTTGCTGGCGGGAAAGATTGAGCTGGTAGCGGTCGCGCATATAGAAGTAGGTACGGGCGATGGCGCCACGCGCGCGCGCCGGCGGCTCGGCAACTTTATCTTTAAAATCAACCTTCATTGCGCACTGGCCGTACTGGCCTTCGCCGCCGTTCCACTGGCTGTACATAAAGTTGGCGCGGTCGCCGTTGACCTCGCCGACCGCCGGCTGCAGGTTATGCATGTCGCTTTCCATCTTGCGGTATTCCGGATCTTTGGCGCAGTTTTTGCGCCCGCCGTCCTGCCAGCACTGCCGCTGATGGCCAAACTGCCATGCGGGAACCACATGCTCCCACTCGACCCGGCTGGCGCGATTTTCATTTTTACGCACTTTATAGCCACAAGATTCCAGGTCGATAACCCCCTTTTTTCCCTGCCAGTTGATTTTACAGCCGCAGTAGAAATCGCCGGGGGCGTCGGCATTGACCTTGACCCCAGCGGTCTTGGCCTGAGAAAAACTGTTGATTCCTTCCGCTGCAAGCGGGGCGCATACTGCCGCGCTAAGAAACGCGGCAGCAAAAGTATGAATACGGGACATCGTTAACTCCGTGTCAAAACGAGCCCGCAACGTAACGAATGTGATTGCCAGACGCAATCAGTCAGATCAGAAAATTTCCAATTATTTCCGGAGATTACTTTTCCGCCACCAGAACATCTCCGCAGCGCACGCAGCGATAGGTGGCCTCCCCGCGCATCACGCGATTGTGGCGGCGGACGGTAAGCTGGTGCTGCTGGCATTGGCAGCGGTAGGGGAAGGTATTTTTACGGACTGAATCGAGTTCGAAACGATGGGTGCGCAGAGCCGGAACGCCCAGCACGCTTTCCATCATCCATTTCCATTCTTTACCGTGCGGCGCGACGCGGCCAAAGTGTTTCCACACCAGCAGGTGGGCCAGCTCGTGCGGCACGACTTCATCAATAAACGCCTGCTGGTTTTCCAGCAGCAGCACCGGGTTAAGGCGGATTTCGTTTTTCTCCAGCCAGGCGGTACCGGCGGAGGTTCCCCGCTGCTGATAAACCAGCGCCGGTTCAGGGTAATGGCGTCCCAGCTTGAGGTTCGCTTTGGCCAGATTCTCCCGCAGGCTGCGCATAACGGCCTGTTGAAGGGCAATGGGAATTCGGGGTGTTTTCATAGCGCCAGAGGATAGTGCGGCGGGGTGAGGAGAGCAAGAAGAAGCTTCCTCCCGGGCGGGAGGAAGCGTATCAGGCTAGTCGCGCGCGCCGATTTCGCGCAGCTTGCTGCCTTTCATCAGGTTACGTTCGATATGCTCCAGCGAAACGTTTTTGGTTTCCGGGATCAGCCACAGGGTCAGGAAGATGAACAGGATGTTCAGGCCGCCATAGACCCAGAAGGTGTTGGCGCTGCCCAGCGAGTTCAGCATGGTGAGGAACGTCGCGCCGACGATCATGTTGGCAATCCAGTTGGTGGCCGTCGAACAGGTGATACCGAAATCACGCCCTTTCAGCGGCTGGATTTCGGAACACAGCACCCAAATCAGCGGGCCGGCGCTCATGGCAAAGCCAACGATAAACATCAGCAGCATCAGGACGGCAAAGTACTGCGCCGTGGCGGAGTGGATGCCGATATGCATCATGCTGCCCAGAATGCCCATGCCGAGCGCCATGACGATAAAGCCGAGGATCAGCGTCGGCTTGCGACCCCAGCGGTCGACCAGCCCGATGGCGATAAAGGTCGCCAGCACGTTGGTCAGACCGACGATGACGGTGCCCCACATCTGTTCGGTGGTGTTGGCATAGCCTGCCAGTTCAAAAATCTTCGGCGCGTAGTACATGATGACGTTCATACCGGTGAACTGTTGCATCACCTGCAGCAGAACGCCGAGGAATACCGCGCGGCGGAAGTTGCTGTTTTCTTTAAACAGCGACCAGCCGGACTGTTTTACCTTCAGGCTTTCGCGGATCTCATCCAGCTCGCGTTTCGCTTCAGCGCTGGTGTCGCGCAGGCGCAGCAGAACGCGTTCAGCATCGACAAAGCGGCGCTTGGCGGCAAACCAGCGCGGGCTGTCCGGCAGGAAAACCACGCCAATCAGCAGCAGCACCGCCGGGATAATAATCACCCCGAGCATCCAGCGCCAGGCGCCGCTGTAGCTGAATGCCGTATCGGAAAGATAGGCGCCGAGAATACCAATGGTAATCATCAGCTGGTACATCGAAATCATGCTGCCGCGGATTTTTTCCGGTGCGATTTCAGACAGATACAGCGGGGCGGTATAGGAGGCGACGCCCACGGCCAGGCCGAGCAGCACGCGGGAGATCAGCAGCACTTCTACGTTCGGCGCGGCGGCGGAGAACAGCGAGCCGGCAACGAACAGGATGGCGCCAATCATCAGGCTTTTTTTACGCCCGAGTTTGAAGGAGAGCCAGCCGCTGCCCACCGCGCCGACGGCGGCGCCGAACATCATAGAGCTGACCACCCATTCCTGAGTGTGGGCGCTTATCTGGAACTCATTGGCAATAAAGGGTAAGGCACCCGCAATAACACCGATATCAAGGCCGAACAGCAGGCCAGCCAGTGCGGCGAGGAAGCAGACAAAGAACGTCATCGTCTTGTTCGAACGCCCTTGTTTTTTGTTGTCAGGCATAACGCCCTCCGGTTGAGTTATTGATCCTGTCGATGCGTAGGGTAGGTAAATACGTAGTAAAAAAATGTGATAGTAATCACGGCTGTGTAATCGGTTACACTAGAGTAAAGAAACGTAATTACTATAAACGTATTTAAATCAGTATATTAATTGAGTTTAGCTTAAGAAATTAAAAGCGCTAATCAGACTTTGCTGAAATATTGTGTAACAAAGTGAAGCGTTATTACATTTTGCACGTATTTAAGGGAAATATTTGCTCTGTATATGATGTAATCGCTTCCATTTTGAGCGGGCTAAGGCAGAATTCGGCGTCAGCGGAGGGGAGCTAAAGTAAAAAGGCCAGCGCGGGGCTGGCCTTGAAATCGGGGGAGTGCGGAGATTATTTCAGACCGGACGCTTCGCGCAGCTGGGCTGCCTTGTCGGTTTTTTCCCATGGGAAATGTTCGCGACCGAAGTGACCGTATGCCGCCGTCTCTTTGTAGATCGGGTGCAGCAGATCCAGCATCTGAATCAGGCCGTACGGACGCAGGTCAAAGAACTCACGCACCAGCAGGGTCAGCTGCTCAGAAGGCACTTTTTCGGTACCGAAGGTTTCAACCATGATTGAAGTCGGCTCTGCCACGCCGATGGCGTAGGAAACCTGAATTTCACAACGATCGGCCAGGCCAGCGGCAACGATATTTTTCGCTACATAGCGCGCCGCGTAGGCTGCGGAACGGTCCACTTTAGATGGATCTTTACCGGAGAACGCGCCGCCGCCGTGACGAGCCATGCCGCCGTAGGTGTCAACGATGATTTTACGCCCGGTCAGGCCACAGTCGCCCATTGGTCCGCCGATAACAAAACGGCCGGTTGGGTTGATAAAGAATTTTGTGGCGCTGTTCAGCCACTCGGTCGGCAGGACCGGTTTGATGATCTCTTCCATCACCGCTTCCTGCAGCGATTTCTGGTCGATATCTTCCGCGTGCTGGGTCGACAGGACTACCGCGTCAATCCCGACGATTTTACCGTCGTCGTACTGGAAGGTGACCTGGCTTTTCGCATCCGGGCGCAGCCACGGCAGGGTGCCGTTTTTGCGTACTTCGGCCTGACGCTGCACCAGACGGTGGGCATAGGTGATCGGCGCCGGCATCAGCACGTCGGTTTCGTTGGTGGCATAGCCAAACATCAGGCCCTGGTCGCCCGCGCCCTGTTCCAGCGGATCGGCGCGGTCAACGCCCTGGTTGATGTCCGGAGACTGTTTACCGATAGCGCTCAGGACCGCGCAGGAGTTGGCGTCAAAGCCCATGTCGGAATGCACGTAGCCAATTTCACGGACCGTGTTGCGGGTGATCTCTTCAATATCAACCCATGCGCTGGTGGTGATCTCGCCACCGACCAGAACCATGCCGGTTTTGACGTAGGTTTCACAAGCTACGCGCGCCTTCGGATCCTGTTCGAGGATCGCATCCAGCACGGCGTCGGAGATTTGGTCAGCAATTTTGTCGGGATGCCCTTCTGATACGGACTCTGACGTAAAGAGGTGTTTTGCCATGTTTTATTTCACCTGTGGACGATTCGGGTAGCTCATACTGTTGTGTAGAATGGCTTTGACGGATGACTCTACCAAAGCTTGCAGGTAGCGACACGAGCAGTCTGAGTGTTAATCAGTATAGATGGATTAACTTCTGGACGGCTATTTTAGGGCAGTTCTTGACCCCATTTCCAGCCTTTTTTGATATTCGTCGCATTTATAGAAAAAGGGCGGTGGCAATTTTTCCTGACAATCCCCGGCAACGCGCATATTTTTATTTTGCTTTTTACCCCGCTTCTCGGTATAAAACGCCGCGCGCGGCTCATTAAAACAGCGCACGAGCATTTGCTTCGTGACGCCACTTCCAGCCGGGTTAAGCAGTCTGTATTGACAGAGTCCCGCGGCGGCGTTTTCGCTGGCTGTCTGGAACGTATAGCTTTGGCTTGTCGCTGGCCCGTCTCGGGGCAGTGTGGAGGTGATACCAGATAATGAACCCACGTTTTTCGCCTGATTCGTCGCGTCGTTCCGTCGCGCGTCACTATCCCGCAACCCGCATCTCTCTCATGCAAACCAGCCGATGTTCTACCCATCTCGGCGCTTCTCAGGATTCCCGGGCCGGCAGGCTGCTGGAACACTGAACAAGGGCTCTCTTGCGATAGCAAGGGTTTTCTCGTGGTTTCTCCGGACTGTCATACTCCGTTCGGGTACGTGTTTTACGATGATATGAATAAGAAACCGGTCGCTCAGCCGCAAGACCAGCACTATCTACTGGGATTTCGGACTGTTTATGGGTTGTTATCGCTTCTTCGGATTGCGATAGTAGTCAACTGTTTTACACTTGTTACTAAAATTTGAGGTTCGCTATGTCTGACGACATGTCTTTATCTTCGCCTTCGTCAGCAGGCGATCACGGTGTACTACGTTCCATGCAGGAGGTTGCGATGAGCTCCCAGGAAGCCAGCAAGATGCTACGTACTTACAATATTGCCTGGTGGGGTAATAACTACTACGACGTTAACGAACTGGGCCATATTAGCGTCTGCCCGGATCCTGACGTCCCGGAAGCGCGCGTTGACCTTGCCGAGCTGGTGAAAGCGCGTGAAGCTCAGGGGCAGCGCCTGCCTGCACTGTTCTGCTTCCCGCAGATTTTGCAGCACCGCCTGCGTTCGATTAACGCCGCCTTTAAACGGGCGCGCGAATCTTATGGCTATAACGGCGACTACTTCCTGGTTTATCCGATCAAGGTTAACCAGCATCGCCGCGTGATTGAATCGCTGATCCACTCCGGCGAACCGCTGGGTCTGGAAGCCGGCTCGAAGGCCGAGCTGATGGCGGTACTGGCGCACGCCGGTATGACCCGCAGCGTGATTGTTTGTAACGGTTATAAAGACCGTGAATATATCCGCCTGGCGCTGGTGGGCGAAAAAATGGGCCACAAGGTCTATCTGGTCATCGAGAAGATGTCGGAAATCGCCATCGTGCTCGAAGAAGCCGAGCGGCTGAACGTGGTGCCGCGTCTTGGCGTGCGTGCGCGTCTGGCTTCGCAGGGCTCTGGCAAATGGCAGTCCTCCGGCGGCGAAAAATCCAAATTCGGTCTCGCGGCGACCCAGGTTCTGCAGCTGGTTGAAATTCTGCGCTCAGCCGGGCATCTGGACAGCCTGCAGCTGCTGCACTTCCACCTTGGCTCGCAGATGGCCAATATTCGCGATATCGCCACCGGCGTGCGTGAATCGTCGCGCTTCTACGTGGAGCTGCATAAGCTGGGCGTGAATATTCAGTGCTTCGACGTTGGCGGTGGTCTCGGCGTTGATTATGAAGGCACCCGCTCCCAGTCCGACTGTTCGGTGAACTACGGCCTGAACGAATATGCCAACAACATCATCTGGGCGATTGGCGATGCCTGCGAAGAGAACGGTCTGCCGCATCCGACGGTGATCACCGAATCCGGTCGTGCGGTCACGGCGCACCACACCGTGCTGGTATCGAACATTATCGGCGTTGAGCGTAACGAATATACCGAGGCGACTCCGCCTGCGGAAGACGCCGCGCGTCCGCTGCAAAGCATGTGGGAAACCTGGCTGGAGATGCAGGAAACCGGCAACCGCCGCTCGCTGCGCGAATGGCTGCACGACAGCCAGATGGATCTGCACGATATCCACATCGGCTACTCCTCCGGCACCTTTAATCTTCAGGAGCGCGCCTGGGCCGAGCAGCTGTATCTGAATATGTGCCATGAAGTGCAGAAACAGCTCGACCCCAGCAACCGCGCGCATCGTCCGATTATCGATGAGCTGCAGGAGCGCATGGCGGATAAGATTTACGTCAACTTTTCCCTGTTCCAGTCGATGCCGGATGCATGGGGTATCGATCAGCTGTTCCCGGTGATGCCGCTGGAAGGGCTGAACATGGTGCCGGAACGCCGCGCGGTGCTGCTGGATATCACCTGTGATTCCGATGGCGCGATTGACCACTATGTGGATGGCGACGGTATTGCGACCACCATGCCGATGCCGGAATACGATCCGGAGAATCCGCCTATGCTGGGCTTCTTTATGGTGGGCGCCTACCAGGAGATCCTCGGCAATATGCACAACCTGTTCGGCGATACGGAAGCCGTAGACGTGTTTGTCTTCCCTGACGGCAGCGTGGAAGTTGAGCTGTCTGATGAAGGGGATACCGTTGCGGACATGCTGCAGTACGTGCAGCTCGATCCGAACACGCTGTTGACCCAATTCCGCGATCAGGTGAAAAATACGGACCTGGACGCCGCCCTGCAGCAGCAGTTCCTTGAAGAGTTCGAAGCGGGTTTATACGGCTACACTTATCTGGAAGACGAGTGATATACGCCCTCTCCGTAATGGAGAGGGAAGAGGAAGGCGAAGCCGATTGCGCCATTCGCCAAACTTTCTTGAACGCGTAGAAATTTGCGGCGATAATTCGCCCAATTAAGCAGTAAACTCATTCAAAACCCTTCCTCGTCGGGCCTAACGACGCGGAGGGGTTTTTTTATATTTGTATTTCAATACAACGACGGTAAAAGAGGTCATATCCATGAGCACCTTAGGTCATCAATACGATAACTCCCTGGTATCCAACGCATTTGGTTTTCTGCGTCTACCGATGAATTTCATGCCGTATGACAGCGATGCGGACTGGGTCATCACCGGCGTACCGTTTGATATGGCGACCTCCGGACGCGCGGGCGGCCGTCATGGCCCGGCGGCGATCCGTCAGGTGTCGACGAACCTTGCGTGGGAGCATAACCGCTTCCCGTGGAATTTTGACATGCGCGAGCGCCTGAACGTCGTGGACTGCGGCGATCTGGTTTATGCCTTCGGCGACGCGCGTGAAATGAGTGAAAAGCTGCAGGCCCACGCGGAAAAACTGCTGGCGGCAGGTAAACGCATGCTCTCCTTCGGCGGCGACCATTTTGTGACGCTACCGCTGCTGCGCGCGCATGCTAAGCACTTCGGCAAAATGGCGCTGGTACATTTCGATGCCCACACCGATACCTACGCTAACGGCTGCGAATTTGACCATGGCACCATGTTCTACACCGCGCCGAACGAAGGCCTGATCGATCCGCATCATTCGGTGCAGATCGGTATCCGTACCGAGTTTGATAAGGACAACGGCTTCACGGTGCTGGATGCGGGCCAGGTCAACGATCGCAGCGTTGACGACGTGATCGCTCAGGTGAAACAGATCGTCGGCGATATGCCGGTGTATCTGACCTTTGATATTGACTGTCTGGATCCGGCGTTTGCCCCAGGTACCGGTACGCCGGTGATCGGCGGGCTGACCTCCGATCGGGCGATCAAGCTGGTGCGTGGCCTCAAGGATCTGAACATCGTCGGCATGGACGTGGTGGAAGTCGCTCCGGCCTACGACCAGTCTGAAATCACCGCCCTGGCGGCGGCGACCCTGGCGCTGGAAATGCTGTATATCCAGGCGGCGAAAAAAGGCGAGTAAGCGGACTATTTTACTCGCCATTTTGCAGCCGGGCAGCGCTCGCTATCCTCACGTACGACGTGTACGCTCCGGTGGCGGTGCGCTGTCCGGAGCCCGCCCATAACGTCCGATTTGTTACAAACCGGGGCGAGAATTATTTGATGCCGTCCGCCGCCATGCGATCGCGGATATGCTGAGCGCGTGCTTCCGATGCCGGATGATCGTCAAACATTGAGCTTTGGCGTCCGGCTTCCAGCTTCGCCAGTTTCTCGAAGCTGGTGGCGAGACCCGCCGGATTGATTCCGCGCTTGCGCAGCAGATCGTACGAGTAGTCGTCCGCTTCCGATTCCTGACGCTGGGAGAACTGCGAGTTCACCAGCTTCTCGCCCAGATCGCCCAGCTGCGATTGCGACAGACTGCCGACGATGCCGCCCGCGGAGGCCGCCGCCGCGCGTACCGCGTTAGTGCCCAGCGCTACCTGCATCCCTTTCTTCACGTGGCCCAGCGCGACGTGACCCATTTCGTGGCCGATGACCGCTTCAACTTCATTATCATTCATCAAATCCATCAGCCCGCTGTAAACGCGGATGCAGCCGTTAGCCATGGCGAAGGCGTTAACGTCTTTGGTCTGGTATACCTTATAGTTAACCGGCTGGCCGTTGATGTTGTCCCCCAGCGCGGCGGCGATTTTACCCAGACGTTTGCTGTATTCACTGCTGGCAGGCGCGATAGTCGCCTTCGCATCCATCTCCTGACAGGCTTTGTCGCTTAAGGCTTTCACCTGCTCATCGCTGAGCGAGTAAGCCTGGAAGGCCTCCGCGCCGGAGCTAAGCAGGCCGTTGGAATCCATGTTCTGGCATCCGGTTAGCGTTGCTGCGATCCCAAGGGCAAGAATAGCTGAACGAAATTTCATTTTTTATCTTCCACAATCTTATGGTTATTTATCCGAAAAAACGGCGATGGCTGCCTGCCGTATCCTGTGCAAATTATAAATACTATATGAGAATGCGGGCGAGAGGATTACGCCGTAGCACAACGTGTTCCAGAGATTTCTTAAACGGCAAAAGGATGCTCCATGTACATGCTTTGCCGCTTAGGTTACATTGTTCACACTTTTTTCCGGCGTAGCCCAAAACGCGCTGTCGTCAAGTCGTTGCGGGCATGGCCTTCATTATCCGATCTGGAGTCAAAATGTCCTCACGTAAAGAGCTTGCTAACGCTATTCGTGCGCTGAGCATGGACGCAGTACAGAAAGCCAAATCCGGCCACCCGGGTGCCCCGATGGGTATGGCTGACATTGCCGAAGTCCTGTGGCGTGATTTCCTGAATCATAACCCGCAGAACCCGTCCTGGGCCGACCGCGACCGCTTCGTGCTGTCCAACGGTCACGGCTCCATGCTGATTTACAGCCTGCTGCACCTCACCGGTTATGATCTGCCGATTGAAGAGCTGAAGAACTTCCGTCAACTGCACTCTAAAACGCCGGGTCACCCGGAAGTCGGCTACACCGCGGGCGTGGAAACCACCACCGGCCCGCTGGGTCAGGGTATTGCGAATGCGGTCGGTATGGCCATTGCGGAGAAAACTCTGGCGGCGCAGTTCAACCGTCCGGGCCACGACATTGTTGACCACTTCACCTACGCGTTCATGGGCGACGGCTGCATGATGGAAGGTATCTCCCACGAGGTATGCTCCCTGGCTGGTACCCTGAAGCTGGGCAAGCTTGTTGCGTTCTATGACGACAACGGCATCTCCATCGACGGTCATGTAGAAGGCTGGTTCACCGATGACACCGCGAAGCGCTTTGAAGCCTACGGCTGGCACGTGGTGCGCGGCGTTGACGGCCATGATGCTGACTCGATTAAACGCGCGGTAGAAGAAGCGCGTGCGGTCACCGACAAACCGTCCCTGCTGATGTGCAAAACCATTATCGGTTTCGGTTCGCCGAACAAAGCCGGTACCCACGACTCCCACGGCGCGCCGCTGGGCGACGCGGAAATCGCGCTGACCCGCGAAGCGCTCGGCTGGAAACATCCGGCGTTTGAAATCCCGTCTGAAATCTATGCCCAGTGGGATGCCAAAGAAGCCGGCCAGGCGAAAGAGTCTGCGTGGAACGAGAAATTTGCCGCCTACGCCAAAGCCTTCCCGCAGGAAGCCGCTGAGTTTACTCGTCGTATGAAAGGCGACATGCCGGCTGACTTCGACGCGAAAGCGAACGAGTTCATCGCTAAGCTGCAGGCTAACCCGGCGAAAATCGCCAGCCGTAAAGCGTCCCAGAACGCCATTGAAGCCTTCGGCCCGCTGCTGCCGGAATTCCTCGGCGGCTCTGCTGACCTGGCGCCAAGTAACCTGACCCTGTGGTCCGGTTCTAAAGCGATCAACGAAGACACTGCCGGTAACTACATTCACTACGGCGTGCGCGAATTCGGTATGACCGCGATTGCCAACGGTATCGCCCTGCACGGCGGTTTCCTGCCGTATACCTCCACCTTCCTGATGTTCGTCGAGTACGCGCGTAACGCGGTACGTATGGCGGCGCTGATGAAACAGCGTCAGGTGATGGTCTACACCCACGACTCCATCGGTCTGGGCGAAGACGGCCCGACTCACCAGCCGGTAGAGCAGGTGGCTTCCCTGCGCGTCACCCCGAACATGTCCACATGGCGCCCGTGCGACCAGGTGGAATCCGCCATCGCGTGGAAATACGGCGTAGAGCGTCAGGACGGCCCGACCGCGCTGATTCTGTCCCGTCAGAACCTGGCGCAGCAGGAGCGTACCGAAGAGCAGCTGGCGAACGTTGCCCGCGGCGGCTACGTGCTGAAGGATTGTGCCGGTCAGCCGGAACTGATCTTCATCGCCACCGGCTCTGAAGTTGAGCTGGCGGTCGCCGCTTACGAAAAACTGACTGCCGAAGGCGTGAAGGCGCGCGTGGTTTCCATGCCGTCCACCGACGCGTTCGACAAGCAGGATGCCGCTTACCGTGAAGCCGTGCTGCCGAAAGCCGTCTCTGCGCGCGTGGCTATCGAAGCGGGTATCGCTGACTACTGGTTCAAATATGTGGGCCTGAACGGCGCGATCGTCGGCATGACCACCTTCGGTGAGTCTGCGCCGGCGGAGCTGCTGTTTAAAGAGTTTGGCTTCACCGTGGACAACGTGGTCGCGAAAGCGAAAGCGCTGCTGTAGTCCTTTCACTCTTCCGGCGCGGTAAAGCCGCGCCTTGCCCGGGCTACGGGGCCAGTGCGGTCGGGTAGCCCGGACAGGTGCGCAGCACCGCCTCCGGGTAAAGACTTTAGTTGTCACCGTAAAAAACGGGTCGCTCAGGCGGCCCGTTTCTTTTTCAGGAAATACTCAGTAGCCTTCCCTTTTCCAGGCGCACCATGCGGGAAAAGTTGCGCTGTATAAAAGCCGGGTCATGGCTGATAGCCACTACGCTGGTCCCCCTTTTGCGGCAAACCGCAAGCCACTCCTCAAATATCGTCAGCCAGTGCTGGTCAAAATCGCGGCTGGGTTCGTCGAGCAGCAGAACTGCTGGCGCCATCGCTTCCAGACAGGCGACGGCCACCATGCGGCGCTGGGCGGTATGCAAATCCAGCGGATGCGCATCGGCGACGTCCTCTAACTGGCAAAGCTGCAGCGCTGCCGCGGTGCGTTGCGCAACCTCTGCGGCAGACCGTTTCTGTAGCCGCAGCCCGAAGGCGACTTCTTCAGCCACCTTGCTGTGAAAGATTTGATTTTCAGCTTCCTGAAACAGGACGCCGAGCATACCGGCGCGATGGCGATTTTTATAATGCGCCATCGGCTTATCCAGCAAATTGACGGTACCGGACGTGGCGGGTAGCAGTCCGGCCATCACCCGCAGCAGGGTGGATTTCCCCGCGCCGTTATCGCCGGTGAGCGCCAGCCATTCGTTTTCACCGAGGTTTAGCGAGATGTTTTGCAAACAGTCTGCCGCCGCGCCGGGCCAGCGATAAGTCACCTGATTCAACGTCAGCATAGCGGGGAAAGCGCTCCATCATGCAGTCGCCATCCCTGCTGACACCAGGCAAGAAAAGGCGAGGGAGTTCGTTCAAAAAGGATAATCAAGGAACGCTGCGCCTGCGCCCAGTGCCGCAAGCGCTCCAGAAGCATGGCGCTAGCCTGCGCCGTCAAACGGCTAAACGCTTCATCCAGTATCAATATCCTGGGCTGCATGGCAAGCGCGCTGGCAATGACTACCCGCTGGGTTTCTCCGCCGGAGAGAGTGGCCGGGTGGCGATGACGTAACGCCTGGCATGCCGTCAGCGTCAGCGCTTCATCAATACGACGCATAATCTCGTCTTCGCTGAGGCAGAGATTTTCAGGACCAAAAGCGACCTCTTCTTCGACGCTGAATGTACAGCCGGAAAGCTGGAGATAGGGGGATTGTTGAACCAGCTGGACGGTGCTCGCCTGTTCGACGAGCGACAACTGTCCGATAGGGTTCCCGAGTAACGTTCCTTTACCTTCAATTTCTCCGGGGAGGAAATCCGGATACCAGCCCGCCATCAACTGCGCAAGCGTACTTTTTCCGCTGCCGTTATCGCCAAAAATCGCCACCATACCGGGCTCGGCGTAGTGAAAATCGAAGCAGGCAGGTGGGCGCGCGGCATGGGTTGGAAGATAGCGAAACTGTTCTAATGTAACCATATCCAGACTCCGGTCTCGGTGACTATCAGCGCCACCATGGCGTAGCGTGCCCAACGCTGTAAGGTGCTGTCCGGTGGTGCCCACAGCGTGGTGCGTGTCCGATGCAGGCGAAATCCTCGCATATCCAACGCCGCACCGCGTACGGCTAAATCGTTGAGCGCATTATGGGTAAGCGGCACAATCAATGCAGGCATCGCGCGTAAACGATGATACCAGGCCTCATCCAGCGGGACGCCCCGTGCGCACTGGGCCTCATGAATAATCGCCAGCTGGCGTTTGAGCTGCTCGACAACCAGCAACGGGCCGGCAAACAGATAGGCGAGACCCGGCGGCAAGCGGGAGGCAAACAGGGCGCGCATAAACCGCGAAACCGGCACGTAGTGCATCCACAGCTGCGATGTTGATACGATGGCCAGGATCCGCAGCCAGAGCGTGACGGCATTGGCCCAACGTTCAGGTTCACGCGCTTGTCCAGCGATCCATTCGCTCAACCAGCCGCCGTGCACCAGCCACAGGCCTAACCCTAAAGGGATCATCAGCCAGAGTACGTATTTTGCCCGCGGTCGCGTGGCCTTGATTCCCAGTAAACAGATGAAAGTCAGCGCGCTGTAAAGGCTTAAGGGCGCACCCGCGGGTAGCAGGAGCGTGGAGCAGGCGGCGAGCGCCCACAGGCTTAATGAGGTAAAGGGATGCATTTAGCGTACAGCAGACATGGTTGGGAAATGGCGCGTTGTGCGTAGCGGAAGCTGGCGCAACAGGACCCAGACGATGGCCGCCGTCAGGATTTTATCGACCAGGTTCGCGCCCAGCACGGTGATCGCGACGGACTCCACCAGATTCTGGCCGACCGAGTGCATCCAGGCGACAAAGAGATCGGCACCGCTGCCGGTGACGCCGCCAAACAACGTAGTGCGAATAGGCACGGCGACAAGCGTGACGGCGAGAGTAATGATGACACCGCTGGCCACCACTTTCGGTAAGGTGCGAAACCATCCCGCCCGCGCCAGCCATCCAGCCACCAGCCCGATAACCATCGCCACCGGAGCGAAGGCGGCGGCGATAGGATCGGTCAATAACCCCCACAGCAGGTTAGTGAGTAGGCCAGTCAGCATTCCGACCACCGGGCCTAACAGCACCGCGCTGATTAAGGTGCCAATAGAGTCGAGAAAAATCGGTAATTTCAGCATGCTGATCAGCTGGCCGCCGACCATATTGATGGCGATAGCAATGACAATCAGGACCAGAGACTGGCTGGAAAATTGGCGACGCGCCATAGAAGACCTCGTTTAAGTGAAACGTTAGCGGGATGAAATGACCAGTTCGTCATAGCCGGACACCGCACACGGCTGACGGCTAAACGCCACGGAGGTCAGTTCGCCGATCACCAGCTCAAGGGTGGTGCGGACGGTACAGCCGGGCATCATATGGCCGCCGAGCATGGCGCCTTGCGGATCGGATAGGGATAAATGGAGATGTTCTCCGGCTAATTCCAGCGTGCCATTCAGAGAAATCACCTCATATATTCCGTTCAATAAGGCGGTTTGATCCTGACCGGCAAAGCGTAACGCTACGTTGCTTAGGCTGCCGGTGCAGCCAGCTATCCAGCCGGCCTGAATATGGTGTTGCTGCACAAACGCGCGCAGGCGGGAAAAAACCTCCTCGCCCGGAAGTAAGCGAAGCGCATAGTAACGTGCCGCAGAGGGCTGAATGTGGGGAATTGTCATGATTTTAGAGGGACTCCGAAACTCGGACGTAACGGTAATAATATCGCCGCTCTTCAGTATAGTTTCTGATATAAATCAGTATTAGCGGTCCGGCAACGAAAAGATATTGCTACGCTTATTCGTCATTCTGGAATATGGAATAAATTCCCCAGCAGATAGCGTGAAAGTGTGATGTAAGTCAGATAAATGCTTTCTCCAGCTGGACAATCATTCCTTTTATTACTTGTTTGGCTTATTCTAGCTGAAGCGTTTCAGTCGTCTAAATGTTCGACAATTAATCAATCAGTCGCAGTTTGCGACAGGTAAGGTTTCCCTTAGAGCGTTGCTGCATTACTCTGTCAGCCACCTCTTATCATGGACAGCCTTGCAGGAGACCTATGACCATACGCATTGCGATTAATGGCTTCGGTCGCATCGGGCGTAACGTGGTTCGTGCTTTGTATGAATCCGGGCGTCGTGCGGAAATTACCGTGGTGGCAATCAATGAACTGGCGGATGCTGCCGGCATCGCGCATTTATTGAAATATGACACCAGCCATGGGCGCTTTGCCTGGGATGTGCGTCAGGAGAGAGAGCAGCTGTTTGTTGGCGATGATGCCATCCGTCTGCTGTATGAACCTTCCCTTGAGGCGTTGCCCTGGCGGGAACTGGCGGTTGATGTGGTACTTGACTGTACCGGCGTTTACGGCAGCCGCGAACATGGCGAAGCCCATCTTCAGGCCGGCGCCAGGAAAGTGCTTTTTTCACATCCTGGCGGCAACGATCTCGACGCGACGATCGTGTTTGGCGTAAACCATGACGAATTAAGAACCGAGCACCGTATCGTCTCCAACGCCTCCTGCACCACCAACTGCATTATTCCGGTCATTAAGCTGTTAGATGATGCCTATGGCATTGAGTCGGGTACGGTAACGACGATCCACTCATCAATGAACGATCAGCAGGTCATTGATTCCTGGCATCCGGATTTACGTCGGACGCGAGCGGCCAGCCAGTCGATCATCCCGGTTGATACTAAGCTTGCTGCGGGGATCACGCGTATTTTCCCTCAGTTTAACGATCGTTTTGAAGCGATTGCGGTCCGGGTACCGACGATTAATGTGACGGCAATCGACCTTAGCGTCACGGTGAAAAAACCGGTAAAAGCAAGTGAAGTCAACCAGTTGCTGCAAAAAGCAGCGCAGGGTGTATTTCATGGTATAGTTGACTATACGGAATTGCCGTTAGTCTCGATAGATTTCAACCACGATCCACATAGCGCCATCGTCGATGGCACGCAAACGCGGGTAAGTGGCGCGCATTTGATCAAAACGCTGGTCTGGTGCGATAACGAATGGGGCTTTGCTAACCGGATGCTCGACACCACGTTAGCGATGGCCGCACAAGGTTTCAGGTAAGGCGCGCAGGCGCCTGCTACCGAAGGCGAGTACAACGAAGAATTCTCTCTGCTGCCGGTTGTTAACTACCTGAAAGACAAACTGTCTAACCCGGTACGTCTGGTTAAAGATTACCTGGACGGCGTAGAAGTCGCTGCCGGTGAGCTGGTGGTTCTGGAAAACGTTCGCTTTAACAAAGGCGAGAAGAAAGACGACGAAGCGCTGTCGAAAAAATACGCTGCGCTGTGCGATGTATTCGTCATGGACGCGTTCGGTACCGCTCACCGCGCGCAGGCTTCTACTCACGGTATCGGCAAATTCGCTGACGTCGCTTGCGCAGGTCCGCTGCTGGCCGCTGAGCTGGACGCCCTGGGTAAAGCGCTGAAAGAACCGGCCCGTCCGATGGTCGCTATCGTGGGCGGTTCTAAAGTTTCCACTAAGCTGACCGTTCTGGATTCTCTGTCTAAAATCGCTGACCAACTGATCGTCGGCGGCGGCATCGCCAACACCTTTGTTGCCGCTCAGGGCCACAACGTGGGTAAATCCCTGTACGAAGCCGATCTGGTTGACGAAGCGAAACGTCTGCTGACGACCTGCGATATCCCGGTTCCGACTGACGTTCGCGTGGCAACCGAGTTCTCTGAAACCGCAACCGCGACCCTGAAATCTGTTAACGACATCAAAGATGAAGAGCAGATTCTGGACCTGGGCGATGCTTCCGCAGAGAAACTGGCTGAAATCCTGAAAAATGCGAAAACCATCCTGTGGAACGGCCCGGTCGGCGTGTTCGAATTCCCGAACTTCCGCAAAGGGACTGAAATCGTGGCTAACGCCATCGCAGACAGCGAAGCGTTCTCTATCGCCGGCGGCGGCGACACTCTGGCAGCAATCGACCTGTTTGGCATTGCTGACAAAATCTCCTACATCTCCACCGGCGGCGGCGCATTCCTCGAATTCGTGGAAGGTAAAGTTCTGCCGGCAGTAGCTATGCTCGAAGAGCGCGCTAAGCAGTAATTCAGTTCAGGCGGGGAGACCCGCCTGTTTTTCAGCGCGCGTAAAAGCTCGCGAACCTTCTTCAACGGTCGAAGATACAGATACAGGACTACGTAACATGTCTAAAATTTTTGATTTCGTAAAACCGGGCGTCATCACTGGCGACGACGTTCAGAAAGTGTTCCAGGTCGCTAAAGAAAACCAATTTGCTCTGCCAGCGGTAAACTGCGTGGGTACTGATTCCATCAACGCCGTTCTGGAAGCAGCTGCAAAAGTTCGTTCTCCGGTTATCGTTCAGTTCTCTAACGGCGGCGCTGCGTTCATCGCGGGTAAAGGCGTGAAAACTGACGTTCCTCAGGGCGCAGCCATCCTGGGCGCTATCTCTGGCGCGCATCACGTTCATCAGATGGCTGAGCACTACGGTGTTCCGGTTATCCTGCACACCGACCACTGCGCGAAGAAACTGCTGCCGTGGATCGATGGTCTGCTGGACGCCGGTGAAAAACACTTCGCTGCAACCGGCAAACCGCTGTTCTCTTCTCACATGATCGACCTGTCTGAAGAGTCCCTGCACGAAAACATCGAGATCTGTTCTAAGTACCTGGCGCGTATGGCCAAAATGGACATGACTCTGGAAATCGAACTGGGCTGCACCGGCGGCGAAGAAGACGGCGTGGACAACAGCCACATGGACGCTTCAGCGCTGTACACCCAGCCGGAAGACGTTGATTACGCGTACACCGAGCTGAGCAAAATCAGCCCGCGTTTCACCATCGCTGCTTCCTTCGGTAACGTACACGGCGTTTACAAGCCGGGCAACGTAGTACTGACCCCGACTATCCTGCGCGACTCTCAGGAATACGTTTCTAAGAAACACAACCTGCCGCACAACAGCCTGAACTTCGTATTCCACGGTGGTTCCGGTTCTTCCGCTCAGGAAATCAAAGACTCCGTAAGCTACGGCGTGATCAAAATGAACATCGATACCGATACCCAATGGGCAACCTGGGACGGTATCCTGCAGTACTACAAAACTAACGAAGCTTACCTGCAGGGCCAGCTGGGCAACCCGAAAGGCGAAGACCAGCCGAACAAGAAATACTACGATCCGCGCGTATGGCTGCGCGCTGCACAGACTTCCATGGTGACGCGTCTGGAGCAGGCATTTAAAGAGCTGAACGCGATCGACGTTCTGTAAGAAAATTTCGTTTCTTACCCGGAAGCCCGCAGAAATGCGGGCTTTTTTATTATCTGAACAATATGAAATGTTGCTAAATAAATGTGATCAATTTGGCAAAACGCACTGTTATTGTTTACCCTTAACCAGGCTGACATTACAGGTTTGGTTATTTTATTTCCCGTCCGGGTATCCATAAGGAAAGTTGAATGGAAGATTTGAACGTTGTCGATAGCATAAATAACGCCGGTTCATGGCTGGTGCGCAATCAGGCATTACTGCTGAGCTATGCCGTCAACATCGTCGCGGCTCTCGCGATTATTATTGTCGGTTTGATCGTGGCGCGCATTGTTTCCAATACTGTGAATCGCCTGATGCGGGCGCGGCATATTGATGCCACCGTTGCCGATTTTCTTTCTGCGCTGGTGCGCTATGCCGTTATTGCTTTTACGCTGATAGCCGCTCTGGGCCGCGTGGGCGTGCAAACCGCCTCGGTCATTGCCGTCCTCGGCGCCGCGGGTTTAGCCGTTGGTCTGGCGCTGCAGGGCTCGCTGTCTAACCTTGCCGCTGGCGTTCTGCTGGTGGTCTTCCGCCCGTTCCGCGCCGGTGAATACGTTGACCTTGGCGGCATCGCGGGAACCGTGCTGAATGTGCAGATATTCTCCACGACCCTGCGCAGCGCGGATGGCAAAATCGTGGTGGTGCCGAACGGCAAAATCATCGCCGGGAATATCATCAACTTCTCCCGCGAGCCGGTGCGCCGCAACGAGTTTATCATCGGCGTGGCCTACGATGCTGATATCGATAAAGTGAAGCAGCTGCTCACCAATATTATCGAATCGGATGAACGTATCCTCAAAGATCGTGAAATGACCGTTCGTCTGAATGAACTGGGCGCGTCATCGGTGAACTACGTGGTACGCGTATGGAGTAAAAGCAGCGATCTGCAAAGCGTTTACTGGGACGTTCTGGAGCGCATTAAGCGCGACTTTGACGCCAACGGCATCGGCTTCCCGTATCCGCAGATGGATGTGCATGTGATTCGTCCGCAGGAAAAAGCAGAGTAGTTTCCCCTCTAAAAGGCCGGTACGCCCGGCCTTTTATTCGAATCTGATCATTAGATTGGCTTATTAATGATTAATATTTTAAATTTCATCTAATGATATTTGCGAGCTATATTCCCCGGCATTGACTCTTTCAGTGGAAATCACTCCCCATGTTATCGTATTACTTTCAGGGCTTTGCTCTGGGAGCGGCCATGATTTTGCCGCTTGGCCCGCAAAACGCCTTTGTGATGAATCAGGGCATTCGCCGTCAGTACCATCTGATGATCGCGCTGCTGTGCGCCATCAGCGATCTGCTGCTGATCTGCGCCGGGATTTTTGGCGGCAGCGCGCTGCTGATGCAGTCGCCGTGGCTGCTGGCGCTGGTGACCTGGGGCGGCGTCGTTTTTTTATTGTGGTACGGTTTTGGCGCGCTGAAAACGGCTTTTAGCAGCAATCTGGAGCTGGCCAGCGCGGAAGTGATGAAGCAGGGGCGCTGGAAAATTATCGTCACCATGCTGGCGGTGACCTGGCTGAATCCCCACGTCTATCTGGATACGTTTGTGGTTCTTGGTAGTCTCGGCGGCCAGCTGGCGATGGAGCCAAAGCGCTGGTTTGCGTTAGGCACCATCAGCGCGTCGTTCTTATGGTTCTTTGGCCTGGCCCTGCTGGCCGCCTGGCTGGCCCCGCGCCTGCGTACGGCGAAGGCGCAGCGAATAATTAACATGCTGGTGGGTCTGGTGATGTGGATCATTGCTCTGCAACTGGCGAAAGATGGCCTGGCCCACGTGCAGGCGCTGCTTAACTAAGCCTTGTCCGATGGACTTTCTCCGCGTAAGCGCTAAGCTTGCTGGCATGCGTCTGTGTATAGACGACCAATGTAATATGGAGAAACGACAGTGAAGTTAAAAGTCATGGCCCTGGCGGCGGCACTCGGATTTAGCGCAATGGCAGCTCAGGCAAATGAGTTGCCGAACGGCCCACATATTGTCACTTCAGGAACCGCCAGCGTTGCGGCGGTTCCTGATATCGCTACGCTGGCGATTGAAGTTAACGTCTCCGCGAAAGACGCAGCATCCGCTAAAAAACAGGCCGATGAGCGCGTGGCCCAGTATCTCTCCTTCCTGGAGAAGAGCGGTATTGCGAAGAAAGACATTAACTCTGCCAACCTGCGTACCCAGCCTGATTACGACTATCAGAACGGCAAAAGCATTCTTAAGGGCTACCGCGCGGTGCGTAGCGTTGAAGTGACGCTGCGCCAGCTGGATAAGCTCAACGGTCTGTTAGATGGCGCGCTTAAAGCCGGTCTGAATGAGATCCGTTCCGTCTCACTGGGCGTGGCGCAGCCGGACGCTTATAAAGATAAAGCGCGTAAAGCGGCGATTGATGATGCCATTCACCAGGCTCAGGAGCTGGCTACCGGCTTCCACGGCAAACTGGGGCCCGTCTATAGCGTTCGCTATCATGTCTCCAACTACCAGCCAAGCCCGATGGTGCGGATGATGAAAGCCGATGCGGCGCCGGTTTCTGCCCAGGAAACCTACGAGCAGGCGACCATTCAGTTTGATGACCAGGTGGACGTGGTGTTTGAGCTGCAGTCGACCCAGCCTGCGCCAGCAGCTGCGGAGCCGGCGAAACCCGCCGAACAACCCAAAGCGGCGCAGTAATCCTATCGCCCGGCCTTCGCGCCGGGCTTTTTTCTGTGACTATCTGTAAAAGTGAGAGCGCGACACAAGTCTTTTCCCTGAATGAGGTAAGGATATATCCCTGTTCTACTATGAGGTGAGCATGGATATCTTTATTTCGAAAAAGATGCGCAATTTCATTTTGTTGGCGCAGACTAACAACATCGCCAGAGCGGCGGAAAAAATTCATATGACCGCGTCTCCCTTCGGCAAAAGCATTGCTGCGCTCGAGGATCGGATAGGCTATACGCTATTTACCCGCAAAGATAACAGCATCAGCCTCAATAAAGCGGGGCAGGAGCTCTATCAGAAGCTGTTTCCCATTTATCAGCGCTTATCGGCCATCGATAACGAAATTCACTTTTCCGCGCGCCGCTCGCGCAACGTTGTTATCGGCATCGACAATACCTATCCGACGATAATTTTCGATCAGCTCATCAGCCTGGGCGATAAATACGATGGGGTGACCACCCAGGCCGTGGAGTTCAGCGAGAACGGGGTGATTGATAATCTGTTCGACCGTCAGCTCGATTTTATTATCTCGCCGCAGCACGTTTCGGCCCGCGTGCAGGAGCTGGAAAATCTGACCATTAGCGAACTCGCGCCGCTGCGGCTTGGGTTTCTGGTTTCCCGCCGTTATGAAGATAGGCCGCCGCAGGAACTTTTACGTGAGCTGCCCTGGCTGCAGATGCGCTTCCAGAACCGGGCCAATTTTGAGGCGATGCTGGACGCGTATATGCGCCCCAGCGGGATCAACCCGACGATTATCTATCGTCCCTACAGCTTTATGGCCAAAATTAGCGCCGTAGAGCGGGGGCAGTTTTTGACGGTTATTCCCTACTTCGCCTGGCGTCTGGTCAACCCGGCGAAGCTGAAGTACTTCGATGCGCCCGGCAGCGCGATGTATATGCAGGAGTATCTCTATTCGCTGAAAAACCATCGCTATACCGCCACGATGCTTCAGCACATTACGGAAGATCGCGACGGTACGGAGGGCTAGCCGAGCATGGAGCCGTGCTCAAGCAGATTACGATGCAGGTCGAACGCGTGGGTGAGGTCGTGATGAATATGCCCGCCGGGCGCGTTATCCAGGTAGCGGTGTAAATAGTCCCGATAGAGCGGGTGCGCGCAGTTATCAATGATGACGCGGGCGCGTTGCAGCGGCGATAGCCCGCGCAGGTCGGCGATCCCCTGCTCGGTCACGATCACCTTCACGCTGTGCTCGCTGTGATCGACGTGGCTGCACATCGGCACGATGGTGGAGATTTTCCCCTCTTTGGCGATGGAGGGGGCCATAAAGATGGAGAGCCAGGCGTTGCGCTCAAAATCGCCGCTGCCGCCGATACCGTTCATCAGATTCACCCCGGCCACGTGGGTGGAATTGGCGTGGCCGTAGATATCAAACTCCAGCCCCACGTTGAGGGCGATAACCCCGAGGCGGCGGATAATTTCTGGATTATTGGAGATCTCCTGCGGGCGCAGGACAATACGGCTGGCGAAGAAATCCATATTGTCGTAAATCTTGCGCAAAGCATCGGCGGATACCGTCAGGCTGGAGGCGCTGACGCCGGTAATTTTCCCGCTTTCCAGCAGATGGACCACCGACTCCTGCAATACCTCCGAATACATCATAAAAGCGGGAATATCCGGATTCTCACCCAGCCGCGCCATGACCGCGTTATTGATATTGCCCACGCCGCTTTGCAGCGGCAGAAATTCAGGCGGGATGCGCCCGCGAGCCATCTCATCCAGCAGAAAGGTGACCACGTTATCGGCGATTTGCTGGCACACGGGATTGATTTTATCAAGCGCGTTGCCGGCGTCGGGCAGTTCGGTCTCCACGACCGCGACAATCTTTTGCGGATCGATTTGCACGTACCGGCTGCCCACGCGATCCATGGTATGAAAGATGGCGATGCTGTTGCGCCGCGGCGGCGCGCCGGGGATCACGATATCAGCCAGCTCGGCGACGCGCGGATTGTGGTAGTGATTCAGCTCGATGATCACTTTCTTCGCCCGCAGCAGCCAGGTTGGGGCGTTGCCGATGCCGCTGGTGAGCCAGACCCGTCCATCCGGCGCGAGCGCCGAGGCTTCGATCACCGCGACATCAATCTCGCCAAAGAAGCCGTAGTTGACCATTTGCGCCACTTCGCTCAGGTGCAGGTCGACAAAATTCACCTTCCCCTGGTTGATTTTTTGCCGCAGGCCGGAGGCGGTCTGATACGGCGCGCGCCACGAGACGGCATCGGCCGCCGAGAGCGCATCATCGGCGGCAGCGCTGATGGAGGCGCCGGTCAGCAGGCGGATCTGGAATGGCTGCTGCGCCTGATGTAATTCACCGGCGCGGCGAGCGATGGCCGCGGGCAGCGCTTTAGGCGAACCGGCGGGCGTGAACCCGCTGAACGCCACCATCTGGTCATGCTGGATAATCTCCGCCGCTTCATCGGCGCTCATCCGTTTCATTTTGCACTCCTTAACCCGGCGTGATTAATGGCCGACGAACTCCGGTTTACGTTTTTCCATAAACGCGCTCATGCCTTCCTGATAATCCTCGCTGTCGTAGACGGCGCGGCGCATCCCCTGAATACGTTCGAACTCATCGGAATTCATGGTGTGCGCTTCGCCAAGCACGCGCAGCTCTTCCTTAATGACCGCAATCGCCAGCGGCGCCTTCTCGGAGATGTGGTGCGCCATCTGTAAGGTAAAATCCTCCAGTTCGTCGGCGTCCACCACATGATTGAGAATACCGACCGCCAGCGCGCGCTGGGCGGTAATCGGCAGGGCGGTGAAAATCAGCTCTTTGACGATGTGAAAACCGGCGTCGCGGGTCAGGTTGTGAATGCCGACCAGATTGTAGGGCACGCCGAGATTCACCGGCGTCATGGAGAAAGTGGACGTGCTGGCGGCGATGATCAGATCGGAACTCATGATCATCTCAAACGCGCCGCCCCAAACGCTTCCTTCGACCATGGAGATCACCGGTTTCGGATATTTTTGGATCATGCGGGTGATCTGACGCAGCGGATCGTCATAGGAGAGCGGATCGCGGCGCCCACCGGGCAGTTCATGGATATCATGGCCGGCGGAGAAGACTTTTGCGCCCCCGGGCGCGCGTAAAATAACGCAGCGTATTTCCGGCCGGTTGAGGTCGCTCAGCGCCTGCATCAGATCGTCGATGAACACCTTGCTTAAGGCGTTGAGCTTGCGGCTATAGTTGAACTCAATGACCGCAACCTTCCGGATAATTTCGACATTAACATATTGATAAGACATAAATATCCTTTTACGCAAAGTAATGATTCTGAAGGAATTCGCTAATCTGCCGCAGGCCGGTGCGCGGCGAGAGGCCGTTGTTTTTCACCGCCTGTAGCGTTTGCTGGAAGTAGCGCTCGAAGTCGGTTCGGGCAAACAGCAGGTGCAGCGCCTCGGTTTCGGTCTGCTTTTGCAGCCACTCCAGCGCCTGGCGCTGGCGCAGTTTTTCAAGATCGCCGCTGTCAGTCAGGGTTGTTTTGAAATCCAGAACAGCGAGCCAGATGGCTTCGATGCCGCGCCGCTCCAGCGCGCTACAGCTCAAAACGCGCGGCTGCCACGCGGCGTGCTTGCGGCGCAGAATATGCAGGGCGGATTCATACATATGCCGGGTGATGGCGACGCTGGCGCGGTTCTCGCCATCATCCTTATTGATGACGACGATATCCGCCATCTCCATGATCCCTTTCTTGATGCCCTGCAGATCGTCACCGCCGCCGGCGATCTGCAGCGAGATAAAGCAGTCCACCAGGCGGGAGACCTCCGTTTCCGACTGGCCGACGCCGACGGTTTCGACAATCACCACGTCGTAGCCCGCCGCTTCGCACAGCAGTATCAGCTCCCGCGCGCGCAGGCTGGTGCCGCCGAGATGGCCGCTGGAGGGCACCGGGCGGATAAAGGCCGAATCCGATCGCGCCAGGTCGATCATGCGCGTTTTGTCGCCAAGGATGCTGCCGCCGCTGACCGGGCTGCTCGGATCGACCGCGATCACCGCAACCCGCAGGCCATGGCGAATCAGCAGCATGCCGAAGGCTTCCAGAAAGGTACTCTTTCCGGCTCCCGGCGTGCCGGTGACGCCGAGGCGCAGGGCGTTGCCGGTGAAGGGCATAATCGCATCCAGCAGCTGGGCGCTCAGCGCCTGGTGGCGAGGATGCTGACTCTCTACCAGCGTCATGGCCTGGGCGAGCGTGGCCCGCTCGCCCAAACGTAATCGCCGAACGGCGTCGCTCAGGGTGGATGAGTTAATCATGATGCTGGCTAATCCTCGTCAGGACGTCGCGCACGCTCTCCAGCATCGGCGTGCCGGGGCCGTAAATGGCGGCCACGCCGCGCGCCTGCAGAAAGGCGTAATCCTGCGGCGGGATGACGCCGCCGGCGATAACGCAGATATCTTCCCGCCCCCATTTTTTCAGCGCGGCGACCAGCTCGGGGATCAGGGTTTTGTGGCCTGCCGCCAGCGATGAGGCGCCAACCACGTGCACGTCGTTTTCTATCGCCAGACGAGCAATCTCTTCCGGCGTGGAAAACATCGGGCTCAGGTCAACGTCGAAGCCGAGATCGGAATAGGCGCTGGCGATCACCTTGGCGCCGCGATCGTGGCCATCCTGGCCCATTTTGGCGATCAGAATGCGCGGGCGGCGGCCGTTATCCATCAGGAACCGTTCGGTTTGCGCAACGATGGCGTCAAATTCGCCGGCGGCTGTGTCCGACTGATGGTAGCTTTGCGCAATCACGCCGGTGACGCACTGGCTGGGTACCAGATAGCGGTCAAACGCCGCCTCCAGCGCGTCGGAGATTTCCCCCAGGGTGGCGCGAACGCGAGCGGCGTTGATCGCGGCGGCCAGCAGATTTTCATGATGCTGCGCGGCGTGGGTGAGGGCGTTCAGCGCGGCTTTTACCGTCACATCGTCACGCTGAGCGCGGATTTTTTCCAGCGAGGCGATCTGCTCGTTGCGCACCTTGACGTTGTCGATCTCCAGCACCGCCGTTTCATCCTCTTTTTCCAGCTTGTACTTATTAACGCCGACGATGACGCGCTTGCCCTGATCGATCAGCGACTGTTCACGGGCGGAGGCCTCTTCGATCATCCGTTTCGGCAGCCCGGCCTCGATCGCCTTAGCCATTCCGCCCGCCTCGGCGATCTGTTGAATAATGGCCCGCGCCTGCTTGACGATTTGATCGGTCAGCGACTCCACATAATACGATCCGGCCAGCGGATCCACGGTGCGGCAGATCTCCGACTCCTCCTGAATGATGATCTGCGTATTACGCGCGATGCGGGCGGAAAAGTCGGTGGGCAGGCCGAGCGCCTCGTCAAAGGCGTTGGTGTGCAGCGACTGGGTGCCGCCAAGCGTGGCGCCGAGGGCTTCGATGGTGGTACGGATCACGTTGTTATACGGATCCTGCTCGGTGAGGCTCCAGCCGGAGGTCTGGCAGTGGGTGCGCAGGGCTAAGGATTTCGGATTGGTGGCGCCGAAGCCGCTCACCGCTTCGCTCCACAGGTAGCGTGCGGCGCGCAGCATCGCAACGTTCATAAACAGATCCATGCCGATGCCGAAGAAAAACGACAGGCGCGGAGCGAAGTCGTCAATTTTCAGCCCGGCGCAGAGCGCGGCCTTGATATATTCGATACCGTCCGCCAGCGTAAAGGCGACCTGCTGCACGCAGTTAGCCCCCGCCTCACCCATGTGGTAGCCGCTGATGCTGATGGTGTTAAAGCGCGGCATGTAGTCCGAACACCAGGCAATGATGTCGGCGATAATGCGCATGGAGGGCTTCGGCGGATAAATGTAGGTGTTACGGCACAGGTACTCTTTCAGAATATCGTTCTGGATTGTCCCGGTGAGCTGCTCCGACGCAACCCCTTGTTCTTCCGCCGCGACGATATAAAACGCCATCACCGGTAGCACCGCACCGTTCATGGTCATCGACACGGACATCTTATCCAGCGGGATCCGATCGAACAGAATTTTCATATCTTCGACGGTATCGATCGCCACGCCCGCTTTACCGACGTCGCCCGCCACGCGCGGGTTATCGGAGTCATAGCCCCGATGGGTCGCGAGGTCGAAGGCGACGGAAAGCCCTTTCTGCCCGGCGGCGAGGTTGCGGCGATAGAAGGCGTTGGACTCTTTGGCGGTAGAGAAACCGGCGTACTGGCGGATGGTCCACGGCTGTGCGGTGTACATGGTGGCGCGCGGGCCGCGAACGTAAGGCGGCAGGCCGGGCAGGGTGCCGGTCACTTCCAGATTATCAAGATCGGCTTCGGTATACAGCGGCTTAACGGCAATGCCCTCTGCCGTCTGTTTGACCAGGTCGTCGACGGTTTTTTCTCGCCGGCTAAGCTCTTTGTTGGCGAGCGTTTGCCACTCCTGCAACTCAGACATGTTGTGCTCCGTATTCGCAATAAAATGGGGTATTGCGAATACGGTGAGCTTTTTCATCGGCCCTGTCGCCAGCAAAAAACAGCCATCGATGCGTCGTTTTTTGCCGGATAGAATGTTTTATTTTGTGATGTATTTCAAAGATATGAGAAGAGGATAGTGGGTCACACGGGCCGGATGACTCCGGCCTGCTTGCGGGGGTTAATCTTGCCTCAACACCTTGTGGCCGTAATCGATCAGCGCATCGGTCACCCGGCGCATCATGCGGCTTTCCGGCGCAAAACGGTGCCAGTAGAGCATCCGGCGCTGGAACAGGCCCGGCGTGAGGTTGATAAGCTCGCCGCTGTTCAGCTCTCTTTCAATTTGCAGATGCGGGATCATACAGCAGGTCGTTCCCTGGCGGGCCAGCTGCACGAAGGCTTCAGACGAGTTGACGATATGGCAGGGCACGCTGCCCGGCGGCAAATCGAAGTTCTGCTGCAAAAAGGCCTGATGCATATCATCGAGATGATCGAATGCCACCACCGGCGCTTTCAACAGCGCCGAGCGGGTCACCCCATTAGGGAAATAGCGTTGGGCAAACTCCTTCGAGGCGACGAACAGATAGTCGAGGGCGCCGAGCTGATCGACCAGGCAGCTTGGCAATGCCTGCGGCTGGATACTGACCGCGCCGACCACTTCACCGCGGCGCAGGCGTTCCTGAGTCCGGGTCTCGTCTTCCACCTGCAGGTTCAGGCGAATCGGGGAGTCGGAAAGCACGCTTGAGAGCGCGGGCAGCAGCCAGGTGGCCAGACTGTCGGCGTTGACCGCCAGCGATAGCAGCAGCGGCGTGGAGCCGGTTTGCTCATCGCCCAGCCACTCCTCTTCCAGCAGCTCAACCTGACGCAGCAGGGCCAGCAGCTTTTGCCCCTGTTCGGTGGGACGCGGCGGTACGGTTCGCACCAGCAGCGGCTGTCCAAACATGTTTTCCAGCTGTTTGATGCGCTGAGAGACGGCGGACTGCGTAATACAAAGCTTCTGCGCGGCGCGCTCAAACCCTCGTTCCCTGATTACCGCGTCCAGCGCCTGTAGTGTTCTGTAGTCCGGTCGTTTCATTGCTCTGGCGTGCCCCCTAATACTTTTCGTTAACTCGCACTATGACATAAATTTGTTTTTGATGAAGATGAAAAATTGGCGACTGCGTTGTGTGATCGCCGTCGCAGGGACAATGGCACCCCGGATGTTCTATAATGCGCCACAGGAATTCACATCTCGGACCATAATCATGACGCAAGATGAACTGAAAAAAGCAGTAGGCTGGGCGGCATTGCAGTATGTACAACCGGGCACCATCGTTGGGGTCGGCACGGGCTCGACGGCGGCGCACTTTATTGATGCGCTGGGTACCATGAAAGGGCAGATTGAAGGAGCGGTTTCCAGCTCCGACGCCTCTACTGAAAAACTGAAAAGCCTCGGTATTACGGTTTTTGATCTGAACAGCGTTGACCGTCTTGGTATTTATGTGGACGGCGCTGATGAAATCAACGGCCATATGCAGATGATCAAGGGCGGCGGCGCCGCGCTGACGCGCGAGAAAATTATCGCCTCGGTCGCCGATAAATTTATCTGCATCGCCGATGCTTCCAAGCAGGTGGATATTTTAGGTAAATTCCCGCTGCCGGTAGAGGTGATTCCGATGGCGCGCAGCGCCGTAGCGCGTCAGCTGGTTAAGCTGGGCGGCCGTCCGGAGTATCGTCAGGGCGTCGTGACCGATAACGGTAACGTGATCCTCGATGTGTTTGGTCTGGAAATTCTGGACGCTATTGCGCTGGAAAATACCATTAACGGTATTCCGGGCGTCGTGACCGTCGGCCTGTTTGCGAATCGCGGTGCGGACGTCGCGCTGATTGGTACCGCTGATGGTGTAAAAACTATCACTAAATAGTCTGATCCGAGGGAGCGAATCGCTCCCTCGCAAATATTTTTTCTCCAGGCCTATTTTGGTGACTTCTGTCACATTTATGCGCCTTGTCTCAGTAACAATCTACCTTTCTTTTACTTTCTGGTGTTTTGTCCTGCTATTTCCCGCTGATTGATATTTCTTCAGGATGCCGACGCAAACGTTCATATTGCCGCAATAGTTTTTTTTGATATGTTGCTGAGAAGAACTTTCGTTCCGCACGACATCAGTTAAGACAAAAACAGGACGGGGAAATGGCTAAGGTATCACTGGAAAAAGACAAGATTAAATTTCTGCTGGTTGAAGGTGTGCACCAAAAAGCGGTGGACAGCCTCCGCGCAGCGGGCTACACCAATATCGAATTTCATAAAGGCGCGCTGGATAGCGAAGAGCTGAAAGCGTCCATCCGTGATGCCCATTTCATCGGCCTGCGTTCCCGTACTCATCTGACGGAAGAGATCTTCGCGGCGGCGGAGAAGCTGGTCGCGGTCGGCTGCTTCTGTATCGGCACCAACCAGGTTGATTTAAACGCGGCGGCAAAACGCGGTATCCCGGTGTTTAACGCCCCGTTCTCCAATACCCGTTCCGTTGCTGAACTGGTAATCGGCGAGCTGCTGCTTATGCTGCGCGGCGTACCGGCGGCAAACGCTAAAGCGCACCGCGGCGTATGGAACAAGCTGGCGGTCGGCAGCTTTGAAGCGCGCGGTAAAAAGCTGGGTATCATCGGCTATGGTCATATCGGCACGCAGCTGGGGATTCTGGCTGAATCGCTGGGGATGCACGTCTATTTCTACGATATTGAAAGCAAGCTACCGTTAGGTAACGCCACTCAGGTTCAGCATCTTTCTGATTTGTTGAACATGAGCGATGTGGTGAGTCTGCACGTGCCGGAAAACGCCTCGACGAAGAACATGATCGGCGCGGAAGAGCTGGCGCTGATGAAGCCCGGCGCTCTGCTGATCAACGCCTCTCGCGGCACCGTGGTGGATATCCCGGCGCTGTGCGATGCGCTGGCGAGCAAACACCTGGCGGGCGCGGCGATCGACGTATTCCCGACCGAGCCGGCCACCAACAGCGATCCGTTCAACTCTCCGCTGTGCGAGTTCGACAACGTTATCCTGACCCCGCACATTGGCGGCTCAACTCAGGAAGCGCAGGAGAACATCGGCCTGGAAGTGGCGGGCAAGCTGGCGAAATACTCGGATAACGGTTCAACGCTCTCCGCGGTTAACTTCCCGGAAGTGTCTCTGCCGCTGCACGGTGGGCGCCGTCTGCTGCATATCCATGAAAACCGTCCGGGCGTACTGACCGCGCTTAACCAGATTTTCGCGGCCCAGGGCATTAACATCGCGGCGCAGTATCTGCAGACCACTCCGCAGATGGGCTACGTGGTGATTGATATCGAAGCCGAAGAAGATGTGGCGCAGGCTGCGCTGCAGGCGATGAAGGCTATTCCTGGCACCATCCGCGCCCGTCTGCTGTTCTAACGCCTTTTTTGCCAGCGGGCAGGTCATCGACCTGCCCCTTTTCTCCTGACAGACCCTTCAGCAATTTCCCGTCGCCCTCCAAACGCTTTGCGAGGCTTGCCGCAAACGGCGATTAAAACCGTCAGATGTCGTTGTGCCTGAAAGAAAGGGATTTACGATAAGGGCTCAGCGCGGGGCTGAAACGAGAAAGCCCCTACCGAAGCAGGGGCTTTAAAAAGGAAAGGGACGATGATGAGACTCTTCATCATGCTGCTTATCCTGTTAATCATCGCCTACCCAGCATATTAACAGAGAGGAAGCAGGAGGGAGGTTCGCCTCCCTCACCCTTTACCCGAATTTAGGTGAAAAAAACAGCAATGTCAATTGTTCGCACATTCTACCAGAGCCAGGTTTTTGACGGCGTGATGACCGCAGGCAGCGGGATATCCCACTGCTCCGTCGGCAGCGCGTCGACCTGCTGGCAATCATGGGCGTAGCCGACCGGCTGCAGGCGATGCTGCCGCCAGTTTTGCAGCGTCCGGTCGTAAAATCCGCCGCCCATTCCCAGACGCTGTCCGGCGGCATCAAACGCGACCAGCGGCGTAACCAGTACATCCAGCTGGCTAAGCGGGAGAACATCGCGCACGTCGAGCTTCGGTTCGCGGATTTTCAGGCGATTCACCACCAGATCGCTGCTCGGGTGGTAGTGGAGAAACAGAAGATTGCCGGGGCTGAACGGATGCAGCACGGGGAGATACACCCGTTTGCCCGCCCGCCAGAGCTGATCAATCAGCGGCCGCGTATCCAGCTCGCCATCAAACGACAGAAATACCGCGACCGTATGCGCGAGCAGAACCGGCGGGTACGCCATCATTCTGTCCGCCGCCAGGAGGGCGAACTGCGTTTGCTGCTCCGGCGTTAACGCGCGTCGGCGCAGGCGGATCTGCTGGCGAATTTGCTGTCTGGTATAGGGGGGATCTGACAGTAGAGTCATACCTGAGTCTCATCGGTAAGCAAACGATACTAACAGGCGTAGTTTAATACACGACGGCAAAAGCCGAAAATTAACTTAGAGGGGATGAAACGAAAAAGGAAGGGAATCTCCGAGATGCCGCCGCAGGCTGTAACCCTTGAACCCTTGGTTCAAGGTGAATGTGTCGTCACAGTTTTAAGGCTTCTCGGACGGGCCGAGCATGCTCACCAACCGTGGAGCGCCACATTCTTGTGGTATGAAATATCGGCTCAGGGGACTGGCCCGCTTGCAAACATCTCAGAGAAATTTTGTTCTTGCGATTACTCTAACACAGTTAAATGCAAAGTGTTATTCAAACTTCTGCCCGGGTCTTTCGCTTATGCGACCTTGCTCAAGCAACGCTTGTTCGATGGTCTGCTGAAGCATCCGAATACGCTGCTCCATGCTGGCGGCGTAGTCGCGGGTTTTCGCTTTTTCCTGAGTCAACTCATAGCTGATGTTCAACGCGGCGATAAAGACCAGCTGCTCAGTATTTGTGACTCTAGTGCGTTCTTTTAAATCTTGCAACCGCTGATTCAGGTCGTCAGCTGCCTGGTTTAAGGCATCCCTTTGTTCAGGCGGGCAATTCACTCGTAGTGAACGGCCAAAAATTTGGAGATCTACGGGTTGTGCAGACATGCCACCTTCCTGCTGATTGACTGCGCGGCCTTCACGCCCTGGGAGGGTCTGCGAAGGGGCGACACTATAGCTACCCTGGTTTTAAGATACAAGCCCTATTCTGGTTCACCAGGGTCCAAAGTGGTAGCATATCATGAATATTCCTCCCAACGATGACGAATGCGCATGTCTATACAGAACGAAATGCCTGGCTACAACGCTGTAGACCAGTTACTGAACCAACAAGGGGTGGGATTAACCCCTGCCGAAATGCACGGTTTGATCAGCGGGATCCTGTGCGGCGGCAACAAAGACAGCAGCTGGCAGCCGTTGGTGCACGATCTGACCAACGAAGGTCTGGCCTTTGGTCACGAGCTGGCGCAGGCGCTGCGTAACATGCATTCCGCCACTAGCGATTCGCTGGAGGATGACGGTTTCTTATTCCAGCTCTACCTGCCGGATGGCGACGAGGTGAGCGTGTTCGATCGCGCCGATGCGCTGGCGGGTTGGGTAAACCATTTCCTGCTGGGGCTGGGCGTGACGCAGCCCAAGCTGGATAAAGTCAAAGACGAAACCGGCGAAGCTATCGACGACCTGCGCAATATTGCTCAGCTTGGGTATGACGAAGACGAGGATCAGGAAGAGCTCGAAATGTCTCTGGAGGAGATTATCGAATACGTACGCGTTGCCGCGCTACTGTGTCACGACACCTTCTCTCTTCAGAAACCCACTGCGCCGGAAGTGCAAAAGCCGACGCTACATTAATTATTCATTAAATCGTTCAGGGGGCGTCATGACTCAGCAGGAATTTCTCTCTCGTCGCCAGGCTCTACTGGCGCAGATGCAGCCGGGCAGCGCAGCGCTTATTTTCGCCGCGCCGGAAGCGGTACGCAGCGCAGATTCGGAATATCCCTACCGCCAGAGCAGCGACTTTTGGTACTTCACCGGCTTTAATGAGCCCGAAGCGCTGCTGGTATTGATTAAAAGCGATGAGACGCATAACCACAGCGTGTTGTTTAACCGCGTGCGCGATCTGACCGCTGAAATCTGGTTTGGCCGCCGCCTTGGGCAGGAAGCTGCCCCCGCGAAGCTGGGCGTCGATCGCGCGCTGGCGTTTAGTGAAATTAATCAGCAGCTGTTCCAGCTCCTTAACGGCCTCGACGCTATCTACTTTGCGCAAGGCGAATATGCCTACGCCGACGAAATTGTGTTTAACGCGCTGGAAAAACTGCGCAAAGGCGTGCGGCAGAATCTGCAGGCGCCGAACTCGGTCATTGACTGGCGGCCGATGGTGCATGAGATGCGCCTGTTTAAGTCGCCAGAAGAGCTGGCGGTGATGCGCCGCGCAGGTGAGATTTCCGCGCTGGCCCACACCCGCGCTATGGAAAAATGCCGTCCTGGAATGTTCGAATATCATCTGGAAGGCGAGATCCTCCATGAGTTCAACCGTCACGGCGCGCGCTTCCCTTCTTATAACACTATCGTGGGCGGCGGCGAAAATGGCTGCATCCTGCACTACACCGAAAACGAATGCGAGCTGCGCGACGGCGATCTGGTGTTGATTGACGCAGGCTGCGAATACCGCGGCTACGCGGGCGATATCACCCGAACCTTCCCGGTTAACGGCAAGTTCAGCCCGGCGCAGCGCGATATTTACGACATCGTCCTTGAATCTCTGGAAACCTCACTGAAGCTCTATCGCCCCGGAACCTCGATCAACGAGGTTAACCAGCAGGTGGTGCGGATTATGATTACCGGCCTCGTGCGCCTGGGGATCCTGAAAGGCGAAATTGATGAGCTGATTGCTAATAACGCCCATCGTCCTTTCTTTATGCATGGCCTGAGCCACTGGCTGGGGCTCGACGTGCATGATGTCGGCAGCTATGACGTTGAACGTTCGCGTATTCTCGAACCGGGAATGGTGCTGACCGTTGAGCCCGGGCTGTATATCGCCACGGATGCTGACGTTCCGGCCCAGTACCGCGGCATTGGCATTCGTATTGAAGACGACATTGTCATTACCGAGGACGGCAACGAGAACCTCACCGCCGGGGTAGTGAAAAAGGCTGATGATATTGAGGCGCTGATGGCGGCGGCGCGCCAGCTATGAGCGTCCTGATCGTTGGCGGCGGAATGACCGGCGCGACGCTGGCGTTAGCGATATCTCGCTTAACCGGCGGTAAGCTGCCGGTGCATCTGGTTGAAGCATCCGCGCCGGAGTCCGCGCAGCATCCGGGCTTCGACGCGCGCGCCATCGCCCTGGCCGCCGGTACCTGCCAGCAGCTGGCGCGCGTGGATATCTGGCAAGAGATAGCCGACTGCGCCACGGCCATTCGGCGCGTGCACGTTAGCGATCGCGGCCATGCGGGGTTTGTCACCCTCGAGGCTGAGGACTATGGGCTGGCGGCGCTGGGTCAGGTGGTTGAGCTGCACGATGTCGGCCAGCGCCTGTTTGCGCAACTGCGTAAAGCGCCGGGCGTGACGCTGCACTGCCCGGCTAGGGTAGAAAATGTCAGCCGCAGCGAAGAGAGCGTGAGCCTGCAGCTGGATAACGGCGAAACGCTCCGCGGTAAGCTGCTGGTTGCCGCCGACGGTTCGCGCTCCACTCTGGGAGCCCGCTGCGGTATCAGCTGGCAGCAGCAACCCTATGAACAGCTGGCGATTATCGCTAACGTTAGTACCGCTCAGCCGCATAACGGGCGCGCATTTGAACGCTTTACCCCACACGGCCCGCTGGCGATGCTGCCCATGTCGCAGGGCCGCTGCTCGCTGGTGTGGTGTCATTCGCAGTCGCGGCACGAAGAGGTTCTGAGCTGGTCGGATGAACGCTTCTGTCATGAACTTCAGCAGGCGTTTGGCTGGCGTCTTGGCCGGATCGTCCAGGCCGGAAAGCGCAGCGTCTATCCGCTGTCGCTGACCTCGGCTGCCCGCACGGTTGCGCATCGGCTGGCATTGGTCGGCAACGCGGCGCAAACGCTGCATCCTATCGCCGGACAGGGGTTTAACCTCGGTCTGCGGGACGTGATGAGCCTGGCGGAAATGCTGGCGCAGGCGCATGCTGACGAAGAGGATCCGGGTAGCTATTCGCTTTTAAGTCGCTATCAGGCCAGGCGCGCCGAAGATAAGGCCGCCACTATCGGCGTCACCGACGGGCTGGTGCATCTGTTTGCCAATCGCTGGGCGCCGCTGGTGGCGGGGCGCAACCTGGGCCTGATGGCGATGGAATTATTTACCCCGGCGCGCGATGCGCTGGCGCAGCGTACCCTCGGTTGGGTTCCCCGTTAAGGAGTGAAACGTGCAAAGTGTTGATGTCGCTATTGTTGGCGGTGGAATGGTGGGGCTGGCGGTTGCCTGCGGTTTACAGGGCAGCGGGCTGCGCGTTGCGGTGCTGGAACAGGCCGCGCCTCAGCCTTTGAGCGAGGATGCGCCGCCGGCGCTGCGGGTGTCGGCGATTAACGCCGCCAGCGAGAAGCTGCTGAACAAACTGGGCGTCTGGCAGGATATTATCGCCCAGCGCGCCAGCTGCTACCACGGTATGGAGGTGTGGGACAAAGACAGTTTTGGCCGCATCAGCTTTGATGACCAGAGCATGGGCTTTAGCCACCTTGGGCACATTATTGAAAACGCCGTGGTGCATCATGCTCTGTGGCAAAAAGCGCAGCGCTGCGCGGACGTCACCCTGCTGGCTCCGGCGCAGCTGCAGCAGGTCGCGTGGGGAGAGAATGAGGCCTTTCTTAGCCTGCAGGACGGCGGCATGTTAACCGCCCGGCTGGTGGTTGGCGCCGATGGGGCCAATTCGTGGCTGCGCAACAAAGCCGATATTCCGCTGACCTATTGGGATTATCACCATCATGCGCTGGTTGCCACTATTCGCACCGAAGAGCCGCACGAAGCGGTGGCGCGTCAGGCGTTCCACGGCGAAGGGATCCTCGCGTTCCTGCCGCTGAGCGATCCGCACCTTTGCTCTATCGTCTGGTCGCTCTCTCCTGAAGAGGCGGAGCGGATGCGGGCGGCGGACGATGCCGCTTTCAACCAGGCGCTGAATATTGCTTTCGATAACCGCCTGGGTTTGTGCGCCGTGGAGAGCGAGCGTCAGGTTTTCCCGCTGACTGGCCGCTACGCGCGGCAGTTTGCCGCCCATCGTCTGGCGCTGGTTGGCGATGCCGCCCATACCATTCATCCGCTGGCCGGGCAGGGCGTCAATCTTGGCTTTATGGATGCTGCTGAGCTGATCGAGGAGCTCAAACGCCTGCATGCGCAGGGCAAGGATATCGGTCAGCATCTGTATCTGCGTCGCTATGAGCGCAGCCGCAAGCATAGCGCCGCGGTGATGCTGGCGGGGATGCAGGGCTTTCGCGACATGTTCTCCGGCAGCCATCCTGCGAAAAAACTGCTGCGCGATATCGGCCTTAAGCTGGCGGATACATTGCCCGGCGTGAAGCCGCAGCTTATTCGTCAGGCGATGGGGTTCCACGACCTGCCTGCCTGGTTACGTTAAGTCCATCACACTTCTCTCACCCGGCCTCGCGCCGGGTTTTCTCCTCTCATTTGAAATAATCTAATTTCACCTCGTTTTTCGCATTAGTTTTATTAATGTTACCTTTTTTTTGTTATAGAAATTAGGCTCGTCATTTCGCATAAAATATCATCATGCGCTGCTTTTTTACCTTATTTGTTTAATTTTATGCGGCTTAACTCGCTTTATTGTAGCTAAAAACTCTATAGGCTCTTCGGCTGATTTTAGTCATAAGCTAATGTGATGTCCTGACCGGGCTTATGGTTTAGTGCGGATATCGGTGGTAAGTTCAGGCCAAAGAGAACGTTTGCGTCGGCGTCCGTTAGCGATGCCGGCGGCGTTTTTCGCGGCGCAAAAACGCCAAAAATAGTGGCTGGTTCCGTTTTATTCGATGAGGAAAAGATGGCTCAACAGACTCCGTTGTTTGAACAACACACGCTATGCGGCGCGCGCATGGTGGATTTCCATGGCTGGATGATGCCGCTGCATTACGGATCCCAGATTGATGAGCATCATGCGGTGCGCGGCGATGCCGGAATGTTCGATGTGTCGCACATGACCATCGTCGATTTCCACGGCAGCCGAATCCGCGAGTTTCTGCGCTATTTGCTGGCTAACGACGTAGCGAAGCTCACCGTGCCAGGCAAAGCGCTCTATAGCGGCATGCTGACCGCCTCCGGCGGCGTCATTGATGACCTGATTGTTTATTTCCTTTCTGAAGACTATTTCCGCCTCGTTGTTAACTCCGCCACCCGTGAAAAAGATCTCGCCTGGATCGCCCAGCAGTCTGAATCTTATGGTCTTGAAATAACCGTGCGCGACGATCTTTCCCTGATCGCAGTCCAGGGTCCCAGGGCGAAAGAGAAAGCGGCGACGCTGTTTACCGACGCGCAGCGTCAGGCCGTGGAAGGCATGAAGCCTTTCTTTGGCGTGCAGGCGGGCGATCTGTTTATTGCGACCACCGGCTATACCGGCGAAGCGGGTTATGAAATCGCGCTGCCGAACGAGCAGGCGGTAGATTTCTGGCGCGGCCTGCTCGATGCGGGCGTTAAGCCATGCGGCCTCGGCGCGCGCGATACGCTGCGCCTGGAAGCGGGCATGAACCTTTACGGCCAGGAGATGGACGAAGGCGTCTCTCCGCTGGCGGCTAATATGGGCTGGACCATTGCCTGGGAACCGACTGACCGTGACTTCATCGGGCGTGAAGCGCTGGAAATGCAGCGCGAAAAGGGCACCGAGCAGCTGGTGGGCCTGGTCATGACCGAGAAAGGCGTTCTGCGTGGCGGCCTGCCGGTGCGCTTTAGCGATGCCGACGGCAATCAGAAAGAAGGCATTATCACCAGCGGCACCTTCTCCCCGACGCTGGGCTACAGTATTGCGTTAGCGCGCGTACCGGAAGGCATCGGTGAAACCGCCGTAGTGCAGATTCGCAACCGCGAAATGCCGGTCAAAGTGACTAAACCTGTTTTTGTACGCAACGGCAAAGCCGTGGTGTGATTTCCCTTTTGGAGATGAATTGATGAGCAACGTACCAGCAGAACTGAAATACAGCAAAGAACACGAATGGCTGCGTAAAGAAGCGGACGGCACTTATACCGTTGGTATCACCGAGCACGCGCAAGAGCTGCTTGGCGATATGGTTTTCGTCGACCTGCCGGAAGTGGGCGCCGCCGTTGAAGCGGGCGCAGACTGCGCGGTTGCCGAATCCGTCAAAGCGGCTTCCGATATCTACGCGCCGATCAGCGGCGAAATCGTTGCCGTCAATGACGAGCTGAACGACTCCCCTGAGCTGGTCAACAGCGAGCCGTACGCCGGCGGCTGGATCTTTAAAATCAAAGCCAGCGACGAAGCTCAGGTTGACGCGCTGCTGGATGCGACCGCATATGAAGCTCTGTTAGAAGACGAATAAATACGCTTCATCCTTCACGCTGCAGGGGCGTTGGCTTCCTGCAACGCCAATGATTTTGCGTATTCTGGCCCGGCAAGCATCAGCGCTCGCCGGGCAAACCAGTCAGACAATCACGATTCACCGCACGTTCAGGAACCATCGCTCATGACCCAGACTTTAGGCCAGCTTGAAAACCGTGACGCCTTTATTGAACGTCACATCGGCCCGGACGCCCTGCAGCAGCAGGAGATGCTGAAAACCGTTGGCGCCGATTCGCTTAACGCCCTGATTGGCCAGATTGTGCCGCAGGATATCCAGCTGGCGACGCCGCCGCAGGTGGGCGAGGCAACCACGGAATTCGCCGCGCTGGCGGAACTGAAAGCGATCGCCGGTCGTAACAAGCGCTTCAAGTCGTACATTGGCATGGGCTACACCGCCGTGCAGCTGCCGCCGGTGATTCAGCGCAACATGCTGGAAAATCCGGGCTGGTATACCGCCTATACGCCTTATCAGCCGGAGGTTTCTCAGGGCCGTCTGGAATCGCTGCTGAACTTCCAGCAGGTGACCCTCGACCTGACCGGTCTCGATATCGCCTCAGCCTCGCTGCTGGACGAAGCTACCGCCGCCGCGGAAGCGATGGCGATGGCCAAACGCGTAAGCAAACTGAAAAACGCCAACCGTTTCTTCGTCGCCGCCGACGTTCACCCGCAGACCCTGGACGTAGTGCGCACTCGCGCGGAGACCTTCGGTTTCGATGTGATTGTCGATGATGCGGAAAAAGCGCTCGACCATCAGGACGTCTTCGGCGTACTGCTGCAGCAGGTGGGCACCACCGGCGAGGTTCATGATTACAGCAAACTGATTGCTGACCTGAAAGCGCGCAAAGTGATTGTCAGCGTCGCCGCCGATTTTATGGCGCTGGTTCTGCTGACCGCACCGGGTAAGCAGGGCGCGGACATCGTTTTTGGCTCCGCCCAGCGCTTTGGCGTACCGATGGGCTACGGCGGCCCGCACGCGGCTTTCTTTGCCGCCAAAGATGAATTCAAACGCTCCATGCCGGGCCGTATTATCGGCGTATCGAAAGATGCGGCGGGCAATACCGCGCTGCGCATGGCGATGCAGACGCGCGAGCAGCATATTCGCCGCGAGAAAGCGAACTCCAATATCTGTACTTCTCAGGTGCTGCTGGCCAACATTGCCAGCCTGTACGCGGTATTCCACGGTCCGGCTGGCCTGAAGCGTATCGCCAGCCGTATTCACCGTCTGACCGATATTCTGGCCGATGGTCTGCAGAAAAAAGGCCTTAAGCTCCGCCATGCGCACTACTTCGATACCCTGTGCGTTGAGGTTGCCGATAAAGCCGCTGTGCTGGCGCGGGCGGAAGCGCTGCGCATTAACCTGCGCAGCGATATTCATCATGCCGTCGGGATCACCCTTGACGAAGCCACCACGCGTGAAGACGTCCTGAACCTGTTCCGCGCCATCCTTGGCGACGATCATGGCCTGGATATCGACACCCTGGATAAAGACGTGGCCCTCGATAGCCGCTCGATCCCTGCCAGCATGCTGCGCGACGATGCGATCCTTACTCATCCGGTGTTTAACCGCTACCACAGCGAAACCGAGATGATGCGCTATATGCACGCGCTGGAGCGTAAGGATCTGGCGTTGAACCAGGCGATGATCCCGCTGGGCTCCTGCACCATGAAGCTGAATGCCGCCGCCGAGATGATCCCGATCACCTGGCCGGAATTCGCCGAACTGCATCCGTTCTGTCCGGTCGATCAGGCTGAAGGCTATCATCAGATGATCGCTCAGCTCTCCGACTGGCTGGTTAAGCTGACCGGCTACGATGCGGTCTGCATGCAGCCGAACTCCGGCGCGCAGGGCGAATACGCGGGCCTGCTGGCGATTCGTCATTACCACGAAAGCCGCAACGAGGGGCATCGCGATATCTGCCTGATCCCAAGCTCCGCTCACGGCACCAACCCGGCTTCCGCGCAGATGGCGGGAATGCAGGTGGTGGTGGTGGCCTGCGATAAAAACGGCAATATCGATCTTGCTGACCTGCGGGCGAAAGCCGAGCAGCATGCGGCGAACCTCTCCTGCATCATGGTGACCTATCCGTCCACCCACGGCGTTTACGAAGAGACCATTCGCGAAGTGTGCGAAGTGGTGCATCAGTTTGGCGGCCAGGTTTACCTCGATGGCGCGAACATGAACGCCCAGGTCGGCATTACCTCTCCGGGCTTTATCGGCGCGGACGTCTCGCACCTTAACCTGCATAAGACCTTCTGTATTCCGCACGGCGGCGGCGGCCCGGGTATGGGGCCGATTGGCGTGAAATCGCACCTGGCGCAGTTTGTGCCGGGCCACAGCGTGGTGCAAATTGAAGGCATGCTGACCCGCCAGGGCGCGGTTTCCGCCGCGCCGTTCGGCAGCGCCTCCATCCTGCCAATCAGCTGGATGTATATCCGAATGATGGGCGCAGAAGGGCTGAAACAGGCGAGCCAGATGGCGATTCTGAACGCCAACTACATCGCTACCCGTTTGAAAGACGCGTTTCCGGTGCTGTATACCGGCCGCGACGGTCGCGTGGCGCACGAATGCATTCTGGATATTCGTCCGCTGAAAGAAGAGACCGGCATCAGCGAGCTGGATATTGCTAAGCGACTGATTGATTTTGGTTTCCATGCTCCAACCATGTCCTTCCCGGTCGCCGGTACGCTGATGGTTGAACCGACCGAATCGGAAAGCAAAGTGGAGCTGGACCGCTTTATCGATGCGATGCTGGCGATTCGCGGCGAGATCGACCGCGTGAAAGCCGGCGAGTGGCCGCTGGAGGATAACCCGCTGGTGAACGCGCCGCATACCCAGGGTGAACTGGTGAGCGCGTGGAACCATCCGTACGCCCGCGAACTGGCGGTCTTCCCGGCAGGGCTGAACAACAAATACTGGCCGACCGTTAAGCGTCTGGACGATGTTTACGGCGACCGTAACCTGTTCTGCTCCTGCGTACCGATGAGCGAATACCAGTAATCTGCTGATTAGACTATCTTTTAAAGGCGCTGCGGCGCCTTTATATTTTGGGAGAATGGTATGACGATAGCATTGGTGACGGGCGGCAGCCGGGGAATAGGTAAAGCGACGGCGCTGCTGCTGGCGCAGGAAGGCTATACCGTGGCGGTGAATTACCACCAGAATAGCGCCGCGGCGACCGGCGTGGTGAACGAGATTATCGCCAGCGGCGGCAAAGCCGTTGCGTTACGGGCGGACGTCAGCGATGAAGCGCAGGTGATGGCGATGTTTGCCTCGATCGACCGTCTCGGCGAACCGCTCTCCGCGCTGGTCAATAACGCCGGGATTTTATTTACTCAGGGGACGATTGAAAGCCTTAGCGCCGACCGGATTAACCGGGTGCTGGCCACCAATGTGACCGGTTACTTCCTCTGCTGCCGGGAGGCGGTAAAGCGGATGTCGCACAAGCACGGCGGTAAGGGTGGGGCGATTGTGAATGTGTCGTCCGCGGCATCGCGCCTCGGGGCGCCGGGGGAGTATGTGGATTACGCCGCGTCGAAAGGCGCGGTTGATACCCTGACCACCGGCCTGTCGCTGGAAGTGGCGGCGCAGGGGATTCGGGTCAACGGCGTGCGCCCCGGCTTAATCTATACCGATATGCACGCCAGCGGCGGTGAGCCCGGGCGCGTGGATCGCGTCAAGTCGATGCTGCCGATGCGGCGCGGCGGGCAGCCGGAGGAGGTGGCTCAGGCCATCGTCTGGCTGCTAAGCGATAAGGCTTCCTACGTTACCGGCAGCTTCCTCGAGCTGGCGGGCGGGAAGTAATCCGTAAATCTTTCCCGGAGGCGGCGCTGCGCACCTGTCCGGGCTACCAGCCCGCAGACAACTGTGAACTTGTAGCCCGGTCAGCGCAGCGCCACCGGGAGTTTTGTGATCCATTACACTGTGGATTTCCGGGTTACCAGACCTTCAGACCGCATCGACCCGTAGCTCAGCAAGCAGGGAAATTCCCTACGACGCCATCCACAGCCGCAGGCGCATCCCCCAGCCGCTGGTCCAGCCGGTGGTGACTGACTTCACCTCGCCGCGTGAGATAACGATAAGGGTCGGCGTGACCTGTACCTCCCACCGTTGGGATAGCTGACCGCTGGCGTCATTAATCGTCGGCAGCGCCGTTTTTTTATGCGCCAGCCAGCGCGTCAGGGTGGCGTTATCGCCCGAACGTAACGCTACCGTCATAACATTACCGCCATCGTCAGCCAACGCGGCCACCGATGGCGTGGTGTAACGACATACGCTGCACCAGGTGGCCCAGACGTACAGCAGCAAGGGGCGTTCGTGGCTCATGGCCGCCAGATCGACCGTTCGGCCATCAAGCGTTTGCAGCGGCGTGCTGGAGAAATTCTGCGGCAGCGCCGGTTTGCGCAGATAATCCACCGCCAGGCTGACGGCGGCAACGATCAGCAGCCATGTCAGGATCAGTCTAAAGACGTTTAGCATCATTTTTCTACATGGTGATGCGCCGGAAAAGCCGGCAGCGTGCGGCGTTGATTCGCGGAGTAAGCGTCAGCGACTCAACGATTGATGGGGTTTATCTTATCGGCTGAGCGCGCGTTAGCAACGCTAACGCTGTAAAGAAGTGTCTGTTTTGTGGGAAGTTTTACCCCCTTCCGACTGGAAAGGGGCAAGATGCTTACAATTTCTCGCCGTTGCTGGCGATAACGTCTTTGTACCAGTTAAAGCTCTTCTTGCGCGAGCGGGACATATCGCCGGTACCATCGTCATGTTTGTTGACGTAGATAAAGCCGTAGCGCTTGCTGTATTGACCGGTGGTGAAGGAGACGCAGTCGATGCAGCCCCACGGGGTATAGCCCATTAGCTCAACGCCGTCGTAAGTCACCGCTTTGATCATCTCTTCGACGTGAGCGCGCAGATAGTCGATGCGGTAGTCGTCGTTGATGCTGCCGTCTTCTTCGACTTTATCGTACGCGCCGAAGCCGTTTTCGACGATAAACAGCGGTTTCTGATAGCGCTCATACAGTTCGCACAGCGCATAGCGCAGGCCCACCGAGTCAATCTGCCAACCCCAATCGGACGCTTTAACGTGCGGGTTGGGCACGCTGCCCTCGAAGCCGGAAATTGCGTCGCCGCTGCCGCCTTCCGCTTTCACCGCGTTGGTCATGTAGTAGCTGAAGCCGAGATACGCGCAGGTGCCTTCGCGCAGGATTTGCGCATCGCCATCCTCCATTTTGATACTGAAGCCGCGGCGCTCCCACTCGTTCAGGACGTAGCTCGGGTAGTAGCCGCGCAGCTGGACGTCGGTAAAGACGTAGCGTTCACGCATCGATTCCTGGGCAAACATCACGTCTTCCGGCTTACAGGAGTACGGATAGAGAGGGACCATTGCCAGCATGCAGCCAACCTGCATCTGCGGATTGATTTGACGTGCCGCCTTCACCGCCAGCGCGCTGGCGACAAACTGATGATGCAGCACCTGGTACATGGTCTCTTCCGGGTTTTCATGCTCGGTATAGACCACGCCGGAGCAGCAGTAGCCAAACAGCGGCGCGCGCCAGTTACGCTGGTTATTGATCTCGTTAAAGGTCATCCAGTATTTCACTTTGTGCTTATAGCGCTCGAAGACCACTTCGGCGAAGCGCACAAAGAAATCGACCACTTTGCGGTTGGTCCAGCCGCCGTACTGCTGAACCAGATGCAGCGGCATCTCAAAGTGGGAGAGGGTGATTACCGGCTCGATGTTGTACTTCAGCAGTTCATCGAACATATCATCGTAGAATTTCAGCCCCTCTTCATTCGGCTGGCTTTCGTCGCCCAGCGGGAAAATGCGCGTCCAGGCGATGGAGGTGCGAAAGCACTTGAAGCCCATCTCGGCGAACAGCTTGATGTCTTCTTTGTAGCGGCCATGAAAGTCGATGGCTTCGTGGTTTGGATAGTACTTGCCCGGCTCTACCTGCTGGGTTATCTCGCGCGGCACGCCGTGCGCGCCGCCGGTAAGCACGTCGCAGATGCTCGGACCTTTACCGTCTTTATTCCAGCCGCCTTCAACCTGGTGCGCGGCGACGGCGCCGCCCCATAAAAAGTCTTTTGGTAAAGGAATTTTCTTCATCTTTGCTCATCTCGTCATAATTACTTGTTGGTTTCGAGTCTAACAAAGGCGATATAAATGTCACGATATAACAATTTGTCCTGGATGGAATTTGTTACATCGAAAAAACATCCTGTTATTTTCAGCGGAGTTTGCGCGCTAATTTACGCCCCAGCGTTTCCAGAATATAAATGACCGGGATCTGAGTGGTAATGTCGTAGACGCCGCCGATACGCGTTTGCGGAACATGCCAGGAGAGATTAAAGTCGGCAAGCTTTGCCAGCCGCGAGTGCTCGTGGCTGGTAATGGACATCACTTTACAGCGATGCAGGCTGAACTGGCTGGCAAAGCGCAGGATCTCTTCCGTTTCTCCGGAGACCGACAGTACAATAGCCAGCGCATTACGCGCCATATCATTGGTCACCGGGAAATAAGGATCGTCGATATGGTTGCTGAATTTTCCGACGTTAGAAAAGAAGCGTGCGCCATATTTTGCCAGCGCGCCGGAGGTGCCGGCGCCGACGAAAATAATACGTTCTGACGACAGAATAATATCGACCGCCTGCTCGAGCAGTTGGTCAAATTCATCGTTATTAACGCTTTTAAAAAAGCTCATTATTTCGCTGGCGCCGATATTTGCCTGTTGAGGCTCATTCTGCTCCAGATATAATTTAAAGCGTACGCGAAACTCCGAGTAGCCTTCGCACTGCAGCTTGCGGCAGAAGCGCAGGACGGTGGTCGTGGAGACTCCGGCCGCTTCCGCCAGCTCGCGGATGGTCATGTACATCACTTTGTCGCGATTTTTAATGACATAGTGATAGACCATCATCTCAAGATTATTGAGACTGGCGATAGCGGCGTGGGAGAAGATACTCACAGTGGCAAACTCACAATTCATAATGACCAGGACGGAATGATATCATGCAGCCAAATAACATAACCTTTTTTCAGCGTTTTCAGGACGACATCCTCGCCGGACGCAAAACCATTACCATCCGCGATGCTGCGGAATCGCACTTTAAAGCCGGCGATGTACTGCGCGTTGGTCGCTATGAAGATGACGGCTATTTTTGCACCATTCGCGTAGTCGCAACCTCGACGGTGACGCTGGATACGCTGAACGAACGGCACGCGCAGCAGGAGAATATGACCCTGCCGCAGCTGCGCGAAGTGATAGCGGAAATCTACCCTGAAGAAAAGCTCTTTTATGTTATTGAATTCGAAAGGCTTTAATAAAATAATGAACGACTGTAAGTTGAAATTTTAATTTAACTTATTGATTTTATTATACTCATAAATATTCATCCTTTTATTTTAGCTAACATGTGTTCACTGGAATCATTCTCAGTTAACCTAAGTGTGCTATTGAAAGCGTACTTGTTTTCGGAGTCAAATATGGTTCGCAAATCGTTAATCACGCAGGGATATTCTCTGGCAGAGGAAATTGCCAACAGCATCAGCCACGGGATTGGGCTGGTGTTCGGTATTGTCGGTCTGGTGCTGTTGCTAGTACAGGCGGTGGATAGTAACGCCGGCGCAACGGCCATCACCAGCTACAGCCTGTACGGCGGGAGCATGATTCTGCTGTTCCTCGCCTCTACGCTCTATCACGCCATTCCGCATCAGCGGGCAAAGCTGTGGCTGAAAAAATTCGACCACTGCGCGATCTACCTGCTGATTGCCGGGACCTATACGCCGTTTCTGCTGGTAGGGCTAAATTCGCCGCTGTCGCGCGGGTTGATGATCGTCATCTGGAGCCTGGCGCTGCTGGGGATCCTGTTTAAGCTGACGATTGCGCATCGTTTTAAGATCCTCTCTTTAGTGACCTACTTGACGATGGGCTGGCTGTCGCTGATTGTGGTTTATCAACTGGCGATTAAGCTGGCGGTGGGCGGCGTAACGCTGTTAGCCGTTGGCGGGATTATTTATTCGCTGGGGGTTATTTTCTACGTCTGCAAACGTATTCCATACAACCACGCTATCTGGCACGGTTTTGTCCTGGGCGGCAGCGTGTGCCACTTCCTGGCCATTTATTTGTACGTCGGGCAGGTTTAAATTTTGAGAAATCTCCCGGCTCGCGCTACGCTTAGCCGGGCTACAGGTTCACCGTCGTCTGCGGGCTGGTAGCCCGGACAGGCGAGTCGCGCCGCCTCCGGGGAGAAGGCGGGCGGGAATATCGCTTTAACGCTCTTCCAGCGTATACGGCAGCGGCTCGATGCTCAGGCTACCGGCATCGTCGCGCACGCGGAACACGCTGTCCGGTTCCATATCATTATTCATCACCACCTGCACCAGCAGACGGCCGTCGTCCAGCTGTACGGCGGCTAAAACGGTGCCGGTACGGCGCCAGTTGTCACCCATCTTCATTTCCAGGTCTTCCCCGGCTTCAGGCACGCGGCTGGCGGTCCCGGCCAGATACCACAGGGCGCGCTTGTTGGCACCGCGGAATTTAGCGCGGGCAACCATCTCCTGACCGGTATAGCAGCCTTTTTTGAAGCTGATGCCGCCCAGCGCCTGCAGGTTGGTGGCCTGCGGAATAAACTGCGCGCTGTTGGCGCTGTCGATGACCGGCAGACCGGCTTCAATATTCAGCGCCAGCCACTGCTGGCTATTGTTTAGCTGTGCTTCGCCGCGCAGCGCGTCGGTGATGCGGGTGGCGGTTGCCACATCGGTCACCAGCAGGAAGCGCTCGGCGGGATGCTCAAACCACAGCACGCTGGTGGCACCTTCGCTGACAACCTGTTTATCGGCATTCGGCAGCTCGTTAAACAGCGGCGTCAGCGCAGCGCGTGCCTGGAACCCGGCAACGCCCAGCAGCACGGATTCATCGTCGGCGGCGATGGTCACTTTAGAGAACACCGCATACTTTTTCAGTTCAGTCAGCTGCGCATCGCGCAGGCTGCGGCGCTCAATCCACGCAAAACCCTCGTTGCGACGGAAAACGCGCAGATTGCTCCACATCTTGCCCTTGGCGTCACAGTGCGCGGCAAGCAGATGCTGCTCGTCGGTCAGGTGGCTGACGTCAGCGGTGATCTGCCCCTGCAGATATTTCTCGCCATCCGGCCCGGTAATCGTCGCCAGCGCCCAGTCATCCAGCGTCATCAGCGTTAACGGCAGACGAGCGGAAGAGGAGGGCTGACGCGGAGGAAAAGGTGTAAAAGCCATAGTCATATCCTGAATAGCTTAACGCAGAGTGTGTGACTAATGGTAAAAGAGCTATGGTGCAATGCAAGCGCTTTTGCCAGGCCATTCGTGCCCTCAAAACTGGGCGCTAACGCGAACGAAATTATCAATAACCTGATTATTTTAGAGATTTCATGGAATAGCGCTCGTGAATCTTGATATTCCAGTGAAGTCAGCGGCGAAAACGGGTTAAACTAAGCAATATTTATAAGCAGGAAGTAAAACATGGATATTAACAATAAAGCTCGCATCCACTGGGCATGCCGCCGGGGAATGCGTGAACTCGATATCTCCATCATGCCGTTTTTTGAGCATGAGTACGATACGCTCAGTGATGACGATAAGCGGTTGTTCATCCGCCTGCTGGAAAATGACGATCCGGACCTGTTCAACTGGTTGATGAACCATGGCGAACCGGCTGATGCAGAACTGCAGCGGATGGTAAAATTAATTCAGACACGGAATCGGGAACGTGGTCCTGTGGCAATCTGATTTACGCATCTCGTGGCGAGCGCAATGGTTCTCACTGTTGATGCACGGCGTGGTGGCGGCGCTGGTGCTGGTGTTGCCCTGGCCGCTGAGCTATACCCCGCTGTGGCTGATACTGTTGTCGCTGGTGGTGTTCGACTGCGTGCGCAGCCAGCGGCGGATCCATGCCAGACAGGGGGAAATAAAGCTGCTGATTGACTCTCGCCTGCGCTGGCAAAAAGCGGAGTGGGATATCGTCGGCACCCCGTGGGTAATCAATAGCGGAATGCTGCTGCGTCTGCGGAATACGGAAAACCAACGTACCCAGCATTTATGGGTCGCGGCGGATAGCATGGACGCGGGAGAATGGCGCGACCTGCGTCGGCTGGTGTTACAGAAACCGACGCAAGAGTAGGCAAAGGCTCAGGAGAACTGCTCAGCCATTTCACCGAGGATTTGCTCGCACCAGTTCTGAATGCGCTCATCGCTCAGATCGTACTGGTTCGTTTCATCAAGCGCCAGGCCAACGAACAGCTGGCCGTCGGCGATGACCGGTTTCGGGCTGGTGAATTCATAGCCTTCGGTAGGCCAGTAGCCAATGAACTTAACCCCTTTGGTCGCCAGCTTATCGTGCAGCATACCGAGCGCGTCGAGGAACCATTCGCCGTAGCCGAGCTGGTCGCCCATGCCGTACAGCGCGACGATTTTATCCTGCAGATCCAGCGTATCAAGCTGCTGCCAGACGGTTTCCCAATCTTCCTGGATCTCGCCGAAATCCCAGGTCGGAATGCCGAGGATCAGCACGTCATACTGCGTCATCAGGGCAGGGGAATCATCTTTCAGGTTGTGCAGCGTGACCAGTTCAGGGCCGATAATATCGCGGATTTTTTCCGCCGCCATTTCGGTGTAGCAGGTGCTGGAACCGTAAAAAAGACCTATGTTCATCGCGGAAACGTCTCAATTCTTGCTGTGACTTTGCGCTTAGTGTACCAGAAAGGCCGCGCCCGCCTGCAACTCGAATTATTTAGGGTATAATGGCGCCGTTTTAATAAGCAAAGAGGCCGGAGTGGAACAGGATCTCGCACGAATCGAGCAGTTTCTTGATGCCTTATGGCTGGAGCGTAATCTGGCGGAGAACACGCTAAGCGCCTACCGCCGGGACCTGACGATGGTGGTGGAATGGCTGCATCATCGTGGCCTGTCGCTTGCCAGCGTCAGCGGCGAAGATCTCCAGTCGCTGCTGGCGGAGCGGCAAACCGGCGGCTACAAGGCCACCAGCACCGCGCGCCTCCTAAGCGCCGTGCGACGCTTCTTCCAGCATCTTTACCGGGAGAAAATTCGTCCGGACGATCCCAGCGCGCTGCTGGCCTCGCCAAAGCTGCCGCAGCGGCTGCCGAAGGATCTGAGTGAGGCGCAGGTGGAGCGGCTACTCCAGGCTCCGCTGGTTGAACAGCCGCTGGAGCTGCGCGATAAAGCGATGCTGGAAGTGCTGTACGCCACCGGTCTGCGCGTTTCCGAGCTGGTGGGCCTGACCATGAGCGACATTAGCCTGCGCCAGGGCGTGCTGCGCGTGATTGGTAAAGGAAATAAAGAACGTCTGGTACCGTTAGGCGAAGAGGCGGTGCTGTGGGTTGAGAATTACCTTGAATACGGCCGCCCCTGGCTGCTGAACGGCGTGGCGTCCGATGTGCTTTTCCCCAGCCAGCGCGCGCAGCAGATGACGCGCCAGACCTTCTGGCATCGAATTAAGCACTATGCCGTACTGGCGGGGATTGATAGCGAAAAGCTCTCCCCGCACGTGTTACGCCATGCGTTTGCTACACATTTACTTAACCATGGCGCCGACTTACGCGTGGTGCAGATGCTGTTAGGACACAGCGATCTCTCCACGACGCAGATCTACACCCACGTGGCGACCGAGCGTCTGCGACAACTCCATCAACAGCATCACCCGCGTGCGTGAGTGCTGAAAAAAAGGACTGAGTATGAAAAAAGGTTTACTGATGTTCACTCTGCTGGCGACCACCTTATCCGGTGCGGCGCATGCGGATAGCGCGGCGATTAAGCAACTGCTGGCGAAGCTGGGTGTGCAGAGTTCGGACGTGCAACCTTCGCCGATCAAAGGCATCAGCACCGCATTGACGGACAGCGGCGTGATATACGTTACCGATGACGGTAAGCACATTATCCAGGGGCCGATGTACGACGTCAGCGGCGCGCAGCCGGTAAACGTCACCAATACGCTGCTGGCCGGTAAGCTGAACGCGCTGGAAAAAGAGATGATCGTCTATAAGGCGCCGCAGGAAAAACACGTCATCACCGTCTTCACCGATATTACCTGCGGCTACTGCCATAAACTGCACGAACAGATGAGCGACTACAACGCGCTGGGGATTACCGTGCGCTATCTGGCCTTCCCGCGCCAGGGGCTGCAAAGCGAAGCCGAGCAGAACATGAAGGCTATCTGGTGCGCCAAAGATCGCAACAAAGCCCTGGATAACGCGATGAGCGGCAAAGGCGTGCAGCCGGCCAGCTGCGATGTTGATATCGCTAAACACTACACGCTGGGCGTGCAGCTTGGCGTTAACGGCACGCCGGCGATGGTGCTGAGCGACGGCACCCTTATGCCCGGCTATCGCGATCCGAAAGACCTGAAAGCGCTCCTCGATGAGCATCAAAAACAGACAAGCGGTAACTGATTCGCGTGAAACAACAGATACAACTACGCCGCCGCGAGGCGGTTGACGGCGTCGATTTACCTGCCGATCTCCCGCCGCTGCTGCAGCGGCTGTACGCCAGCCGCGGCGTGCGCAGCGCGCAGGAGCTGGAGCGCGGGGTGAAAGGCATGCTGCCGTGGTCGCAGCTGACCGGCGTCGAAAAAGCGGTAGAGATACTTTACGGCGCATTTAAGCAGGGGCTGCATATCGTGGTGGTCGGCGACTTTGACGCTGACGGTGCCACCAGCACCGCGCTGAGCGTGCTGGCTCTGCGCGCGCTGGGTTACGGCAACGTTTCGTACCTGGTGCCAAACCGTTTTGAAGATGGCTACGGCCTGAGTCCGGAAGTAGTCGATCAGGCTCACGCCCGCGGCGCGCAGCTGATTATGACCGTCGACAACGGCATTTCTTCGCACGCTGGCGTCGATCATGCCCACGCGCTGGGTATTCCGGTGCTGGTAACCGATCACCACCTGCCGGGGGATTCGCTGCCCGCGGCGGAAGCGATTATTAACCCGAACCTGCGCGACTGTGAGTTCCCGTCGAAATCGCTGGCCGGGGTGGGCGTAGCTTTTTATCTGATGCTGGCGCTGCGCACTTTTCTGCGCGATAAAGGCTGGTTTGAGGAGCGCGGCATCGCGCCGCCGAATCTGGCTGATTTACTCGATCTGGTGGCGCTTGGCACCGTGGCGGACGTCGTACCGCTGGATGCCAACAACCGGATCCTGACCTGGCAGGGGCTGAGCCGCATTCGGGCGGGGAAATGCCGTCCGGGCATTAAAGCGCTGCTGGAAATCGCCAACCGCGATCCGCAAAAGCTGGCGGCAAGCGATCTCGGCTTTGCGCTCGGCCCGCGTCTGAACGCGGCGGGGCGGCTGGACGATATGTCCGTCGGCGTGGCGCTGCTGCTGTGCGACAACACCGGCGAAGCCCGGGTGCTGGCCAATGAGCTGGACGCGCTGAACCAGACGCGTAAAGAGATAGAACAGGGGATGCAGGCGGAAGCGCTGACCCTGTGTGAAAAGCTGGAACGCAGCGGCGAGACGCTGCCCGGCGGCCTGGCGATGTACCACCCGCAGTGGCATCAGGGCGTCGTCGGCATTCTGGCCTCGCGTATCAAAGAGCGCTTCCATCGCCCGGTTATCGCCTTTGCGCCCACCGGCGACGGTACGCTCAAAGGCTCAGGTCGGTCGATTCAGGGGCTGCATATGCGCGATGCGCTGGAGCGTCTGGACACGCTCTATCCGGGGCTGATTATGAAGTTTGGCGGCCATGCCATGGCGGCAGGGCTATCGCTGGAAGAGGCGCGCTTTGAAGAGTTCCAGCAGCGCTTTGGCGAGCTGGTGACCGAGTGGCTCGATCCGGCGCTGCTGCAGGGCGAAGTGGTCTCCGACGGTCCGCTGACGGCGGCAGAAATGAGCATGGAGGTCGCGCAGATGCTGCGCGACGCCGGGCCGTGGGGGCAGATGTTCCCCGAGCCGCTGTTTGACGGGCGTTTTCGTCTGCTGCAGCAGCGGCTGGTCGGTGAGCGTCATTTGAAGGTGATGGTTGAACCGGTCGGCGGCGGCCCACTGCTGGACGGTATCGCGTTCAATGTTGATACTTCCCTTTGGCCGGATAACGGCGTTCGCGAAGTTCAGCTTGCCTATAAGCTGGATATCAATGAGTTCCGCGGCAACCGCAGCCTGCAGCTGATCATTGACCACCTCTGGCCAAATTGACAACAGTATATTAATGAGAGCGCGAATCCGGTAGAATTCCGCTCTTATCACCGCATTTTGACGAATCCATTAAAAGAAACCGACCATGTTTGAAATAAATCCGGTAAAAAACCGCATTCAGGACCTCACGGAGCGCTCGGGCGTTCTTAGGGGGTATCTTTGACTACGATGCTAAGAAAGAGCGTCTCGAAGAAGTAAACGCCGAGCTGGAGCAGCCGGACGTCTGGAACGAACCCGAGCGCGCACAGGCGCTGGGCAAAGAGCGTTCCTCGCTGGAAGCCATCGTTGATACGCTGGATCAGATGTCTCAGGGGCTGGAGGACGTATCCGGCCTGCTGGAGCTGGCCGTTGAAGCCGACGACGAAGAGACCTTCAACGAAGCCGTCGCTGAGCTCGATGTGCTGGAAGAGAAGCTGGCACAGCTGGAATTCCGCCGCATGTTCTCCGGTGAATACGACAGCGCCGATTGCTACCTCGATATCCAGGCCGGTTCCGGCGGTACGGAAGCGCAGGACTGGGCCAGCATGCTGACGCGCATGTATCTGCGCTGGGCTGAAGCGCGCGGCTTCAAGACCGAGATCATTGAAGAGTCTGAAGGCGAAGTGGCGGGCATTAAGTCCGTGACCATCAAGATTATCGGCGACTACGCCTACGGCTGGCTGCGTACTGAAACCGGCGTTCATCGCCTGGTGCGTAAGAGCCCGTTCGATTCCGGCGGCCGCCGCCACACCTCTTTCAGCTCCGCGTTCGTTTACCCGGAAGTGGATGACGATATCGATATCGACATCAACCCGGCGGATCTGCGCATTGACGTTTACCGCGCATCCGGCGCGGGCGGCCAGCACGTTAACCGTACGGAATCTGCTGGACGGCAGCCTGGATCAATTTATCGAAGCAAGTTTGAAAGCAGGGTTATGAGGAACCAACATGTCTGAACAACAAGCACAGGGCGCTGACGCGGCAATTGACCTTAATAATGAACTGAAAGCCCGTCGTGAGAAGCTGGCCGCGCTGCGTGAGCAGGGTATCCCGTTCCCGAATGATTTCCGTCGTGACCACACCTCTGACCAACTGCACGCTGACTTCGATGGCAAAGAAAACGAAGAGCTGGAAGCGCTGAACGTTGAAGTCGCCGTCGCTGGCCGCATGATGACCCGTCGTATCATGGGTAAAGCCTCCTTCGTTACGCTGCAGGACGTTGGCGGCCGCATTCAGCTGTACGTCGCCCGCGACGATCTGGCGGAAGGCGTCTACAACGAGCAGTTCAAAAAGTGGGACCTTGGCGACATCATTGCCGCGCGCGGTAAGCTGTTCAAAACCAAGACCGGCGAGCTCTCTATCCACTGCACCGAACTGCGTCTGCTGACCAAAGCCCTGCGCCCGCTGCCGGACAAATTCCACGGCCTGCAGGATCAGGAAGCGCGCTATCGTCAGCGCTATCTGGACCTGATCTCCAATGATGAATCGCGCAACACCTTTAAAGTGCGTTCGCAGATCCTGGCGGGCATCCGTCAGTTCATGGTCGGCCGCGGCTTTATGGAAGTTGAAACCCCGATGATGCAGGTGATCCCCGGCGGTGCTTCCGCGCGGCCTTTCATCACCCATCACAACGCGCTCGATCTGGACATGTACCTGCGTATCGCGCCGGAGCTGTACCTGAAGCGTCTGGTAGTCGGCGGCTTCGAGCGCGTGTTCGAAATCAACCGTAACTTCCGTAACGAAGGCATCTCCGTTCGCCATAACCCAGAGTTCACCATGATGGAACTCTATATGGCCTATGCGGACTATAAAGATCTGATTGAGCTGACCGAATCCCTGTTCCGCACCCTGGCGCAGGACGTTCTGGGCCACACTGAAGTGCCTTACGGCGATCAGACCTTCGATTTCGGCAAGCCGTTTGAAAAGCTGACCATGCGCGAAGCGATCAAGAAGTACCGTCCGGAAACCGAGATGGCCGATCTGGATAACTTCGATTCTGCAAAAGCCATTGCGGAAAGCATCGGCATTCACGTTGAGAAGAGCTGGGGTCTGGGCCGCATCGTGACCGAGATCTTCGAAGAAGTGGCGGAAGCGCATCTGATTCAGCCAACCTTTATCACCGAATATCCGGCAGAAGTCTCTCCGCTGGCGCGTCGTAACGACGAAAACCCGGAAATCACCGACCGTTTTGAATTCTTCATCGGCGGGCGTGAAATCGGTAACGGCTTTAGCGAGCTGAACGATGCGGAAGACCAGGCGCAGCGCTTCCTCGATCAGGTTAACGCGAAAGCCGCCGGTGATGACGAAGCGATGTTCTATGACGAAGACTACGTTACCGCGCTGGAGCACGGCCTGCCGCCGACCGCGGGCCTCGGTATCGGTATCGATCGTATGGTGATGCTCTTTACCAACAGCCACACCATCCGCGACGTGATCCTGTTCCCGGCGATGCGTCCGGTAAAATAAGCATTACGCGAATAAACGAAACCCCAGCGCTGCTGGGGTTTTTTATGCCTGACGGCTAAAGTTTATCAACGCATTACGCGCATTGTCGTCCGCTGCCTGCATCACCATCCACGGGCTAAACGCCCACGGCGTCGCGCGAATCCCGCTCAGAACATCCGCAAGATTGCTCCACTGAACATCCATCACTTCGTCAGGATTTATCCGTAACGCGCTGGCTATTCGTGCCGCATAGACCGGACAGACCTCGTTTTCGACGATGCCATTCGGCGCGACGGCCCGATAGCGAAATGCCGGAAAGACTGGGGCGATGCGGGTAATCTCAACGCCAAGCTCAAAGCGGCAGCGGCGCTCAACGGCCTGTTCGAAGGTTTCGCCGGTTTGCGGATGCCCGCAGACTGAGTTCGTCCACACGCCAGGCCAGGCTTTTTTGCCCAACGAGCGGCGCGTGACCAGCAGTTGGCCTTGTTCATTGAACAACCAGCAGGAAAACGCGAGATGCAAAGGGGTATCGAGGGTGTGAGCGGCATACTTCTCCAGCATACCTGAAGGCTTATCTTGCTTGTCCAGCAAAATGACATGTTCCCCGGCCATGACAACTCCTGAAATGAAAAATGACCCGGCACAAACCCGCCGGGTCATGTACTCAGGCCACTAGGGTAGCCCATAAATGGGACAAAGGCATTACCAAAACAAGCCCTGGCAACATGTTGGCCACTGGAAAGAGCTTAATGTTACAGATGCGCAGCCCGGTCGCCACCATCAGCAGTCCGCCGGCGCAGGAGAAATCCGCCATCATATCAGGCGAGATCGACGGCAGAATAACCACCGCCAGCATCGCCAGCGCAATCTGAATAATGACCTGCGGGATAGCAATGGTCATCACCGCGTAGCCCAGCAGCGTCGCGAAAATCCCGGCGGTAAACAGATCGAGAATCGTTTTGATATACAGAATTGACGGATCGCCGCTCATGCCTTCGGTCATCGCGCCGAAAATACCGGTGCCGCTGGCGCAAAACAGAACCAGGATGGCGACAAATTTCTCGGTAAACTCTTCATGGCCAAGGCCATTGACCGGCGGCAGCACTTTGTTGATCAAACCGCGCGTGGAGCCTGCGGCTTTACCGATGCCCTTTTCCAGATGCAGCAGTTCGCCGAGGATGGCGCCAATCACCATTGCCAGCACGACGGCGGGCATATATTTCACTTTGAGCACCAGCGTAATACCAAGACCAACGGAGCACAGGCCGAAGGTCATCGGCAGCGCCGTTTTGACGCGCTCGGGGAGCTTGCCGCCCGCCGCAGCGCCGATGAGTCCGCCGATAATCACGGCGGCTCCGTTTACATATGGGCCGATTAACATTGAATGATTTCCGGTTAATTAAAACGTAGCTCGCCTTCACCCCAGCGGGGGATGTTGTTGACCTGCAGGTCAAACAGATCGAGCGCGCGATTGACGCTATGGGTAACGATGTCGTCCGCCGTTTGCGGACGCTGGTAAAGCGCCGGGACCGGCGGAAAGATAATCCCGCCCATTTCGGTTACAGCGGCCATATTGCGGATGTGGCCGAGGTTCAGCGGCGTTTCCCGGGCCAGCAGCACCAGGCGACGACGTTCTTTCAGCACCACGTCCGCCGCGCGGGTGAGCAGGTTGTCGGTCAGGCAGTGGGCGATGGCGCCCAAAGAACGCATTGAACACGGTGCGACCAGCATCCCCAGCGTTTTAAATGAACCGCTGGAGATAGCTGCGCCAAGATTGGCGATGGGATGCACCACGTCGGCCAGCGCCATCACCTCGTCCAGGCGGTAATCCGTCTCCAGCTCGCAGGTTTTTTCCGCGCCTTTAGAGACGACCAGGTGGACTTCAACGGGATGCGGGCGCAGTAGCTCCAGCGCCTTAACGCCGTACTGAAACCCGGATGCGCCGCTGATACCAATGATGATGCGTGCCGTCATGAGGTTCTCCTTTTATTCGAAATCTGCCAGGAAGCGCTTCACGTCCACTTCTTTAAATCTGGATCGCTGGAAGTTGTGCTTCAGATGGAACGGCACCGTGCAGTCGAATATCGTTTTGCAGGACATTCCCTGCTGCAGGATGCTCGGGCTGTATTCCGGTACCTGCGACGGATCGAGCGGATGGCAGCGAACGCCGGGAATAGTGATTGTATCGACATCGCCCTGATAGCGGGTTTGCATGGCCCAAAGCACGTCGTCGCTGTCGAAAATATCGACGTCTTCATCAACCAGAATGACGTGCTTCAGTTCCGGGAAGGCTGAGAACGCCAGCAGAGCAGCCTGACGCTGACGCCCTTCGTCCGCCGGGGAGGATTTTTTGAACTGCAGCACCGCCAGCAGCTTGCCGCCGCCCGCCGAATGGGCAAAGACGTTCAGCAGCTTGCCCGGCATCGCGCGTTCGACCATATCCAGGATGCTGGCTTCGGTCGGGATACCGGCCATATTGACGTGTTCTTCGCCTGGCCCTACGGTGGTGCGCCAGATAGGGTTAATGCGATGGGTGACGGCTTTCACCTTGATCACCGGAATAGCTTCTTTCGCTTCGCCGGTATAGCCGGGGAATTCCGGCATCGCGCGCCCTGTATCAGTGTTCTGGTCTTCGCGTACGCGGGCGTGGGGCAGCAGTTCGCCTTCAATGACGATCTCAGCGTGGGCGATCGCTTTCTCGTTGATGGTTTTACACTGCGTCATCTCCACCGCTTTGCCGCGCAGCGCGCCGGCGATACTTAACTCGTTGAAGCCCAGCGGGGTGGTCGGCGGCTCAAAGCAGGCGGCAATTTCAATCGCCGGATCGACGCCGATGCTGATTGAAATCGGCAGCGGCTGGCCTGCGGCTTCCGCCTTCATGCGAAATGCGTCGATGTGGCGGCCGGGCGTTAGCCACATGGAGAGTTCGTCGCGGCTCTGGACGCACAGGCGATGAATGGTGATATCGGACTCATGGGTTTCTGGATCGGAGGCGTAGCACAGGCCCATCGTAATATAGGGGCCAGCGTCTTCTTCGGTATTCGTCGGCGCCGGCAGCAGCTTGCGCAGATCGAAATCGGCATCGTTCGCCAGATGAATCACTTCCTGGCAAACCGCTGTGCCCTGGGTCATCACCGGGGCTATCGCCTTCTCCACTGAATCCTTCAGCAGGTGCCCCAGTTTTGCCGGTTCACACTGGAGAAAATGGCTGACGCGCTGGCGGGAGCCATTCAGGCCAATCGCCACGCTGATATTTTCAAAGCCTTTGATTTTATTGAAGACCATGACCGGGCCATTCTTGCGGGTTGGACGCTGGCAGGTGCCGCCGGCGCCTACGTAACGATAGACGCCGGAGAGTTCGGCGTGCGGGTCGACTTCGGTATCGGTTTCAACATACTCGCCGGGAAGGGTTTTCAGTAGTTCCAGCGCGGAGCGTAAATCATGTACCGATGAGGGTGTTTTGTTGTCACTATTTGCCATGGGATGTTCCTTCGGAAAAGAAGTTTTGCTCCCAGCACAATATTTTTACTGCGGCGGATAAACAAATACCGTTTACCGGATGGTCAGTAGATCAAAAAAGTTTATTTTAACAAGGTGTTAAATAATAATTAATTAATATGAGGAGCAACGCTGCGGCTTTTTATTTCTCCGTCTAAGTGTGATACTGGTGATAAATTACACTGCGGATAATGATGATGGATTTAAAGCGCTTACGCTATTTTTGTCGGGTGGTGGAACAAGGTTCGGTTAGCCAGGCGGCGAAGTCTCTGAACATGGCGCAGCCGCCGCTCAGCAAGCGAATTCAGGAGCTGGAAGAGGAGCTTCAGGTATCGCTTTTTGTTCGCCGGGGAAACCGCATTGAGCCTACGGAAGCCGGTTTTTTTCTCTATCGAAAAGCGTGTGAAATATTACGCCAGGTAGAGGATACGGCGCGGGAAACGACGGATATTGCGCACAAAAACAGAACTGAATTGAGAATCGGCTTAACTCATCTCTATCAGAATTATTTTAAAGCATTGCTGATGGAGGTATATCGACGTCATCCCGACACTTCCATAAATATTTCCGTTACCGACTCCAGCCACCTCGAGACGTTATTAACCGAGGGCGCAATTGATTTAGCCTTAATCCAGCGCCCCTACCGTAGCGAAGGTTTTGATTATGTCTCTTTTGATCCGATTAAGCTGGTCGCGGTGATCAATAAAAAATGCTTGCCGGAGCCGCCGTCTAATCCCTATAGCTACACGTCGCTGGCGGCGCTGCCATTAGTGTTGTTGCATCGTGCAAAAGATTCAGGGACTTACGAGATGCTGATGGATCTGTTTCGTAAATCTGGGGTCAATGCGAAGGTTATCATGCATATCACGCAGCCAGGGGTTATCCTCGACTGGCTGGACTCCGGCCTTGAGGCTGCGACGTTACTACCGTCTTCAGAAGTGGATGCCGATAAACTTAGCCACTGCTACGTGGTCGATGTTTTTCCCTCGCCGCAAATATTCTACCCGGCGCTGGTAAAATTGCCGTCTATGCCTTATCTGCCCGCGCTGATGGATATTATTACGCATGGCTATCCGTTTAATACTTCTGTATGAAGGGTAGCGATTGGGGATTGCCTTACGGGCTGGTATGATAATCGCCCCTGGTTTTGAGGTGAATGTTTGTGTTAAGCGCAGGACGCCTGATGAGAAAACGCTTTGTTATCGCAATAATGTTGCTGAGCAGCCTGATCGTCGCGGGGTGTTCCAGCTCATCCGATTCCGGTTCCACCTATACCGTGAAGCGCGGCGACACGCTGTACGCTATTTCACGTTCCACTGGCACCAGCGTCAGGGATCTCGCCCGTCTCAATAATATTTCACCTCCCTATACCATCGAAGTCGGGCAAAAGCTGAAGCTGAACAGCGGTTCAGGAACCACGGCGAAGGCGGGGGCATCCGGCAAGAAATCGTCAGCGAAACGTACCGCCGCCGTGACGCCCTCTTCGGCGGTGCCGCAGTCCTCCTGGCCGCCGGTCGGGCAACGCTGCTGGCGCTGGCCAACCAGCGGTAAAGTCGTGCTGCCATACTCCACCAGCGATGGCGGCAATAAAGGTATCGATATCGCCGGTAAGCGCGGCCAGCCGGTGTATGCGGCAGGGGCGGGCAAAGTGGTGTACGTGGGCAACCAGCTGCGCGGCTACGGCAACCTGATTATGATTAAACATAATGAGGACTATATCAGCGCCTATGCGCACAACGACAAGCTGATGGTGAACAACGGCCAGAGCGTGAAGATTGGCCAGCAGATCGCCACCATGGGCAGCTCGGACGCGGATTCCGTGCGCCTGCACTTCCAGATCCGCTACCGGGCGACGGCGATCGACCCGCTGCGCTATTTGCCGCCACAGGGCAGTAAGCCTAAGTGCTAAAAGGTTATTTTATCGGCAGTTAGCCCGGTTTGGGCTTGTCAGCGGGTGCGTAAGGTCTATAATGACCCACGCACCTCCTTGCGGGCGTAGTTCAATGGTAGAACGAGAGCTTCCCAAGCTCTATACGAGGGTTCGATTCCCTTCGCCCGCTCCAGACTTCTGAATTCTGCTCTTCCCCTATAAATTGATCTGGTTAACCCGCCTGGCATACTTGCCTCTTGTTTTTTGTTACTTAACACATATGATTTTTCATATGTGGTGTTGAACTTATATCTCTGTGGAGTATCCTGTCCGTCGACGATCGGGAGGAATGATGTCATTAACACCCTTACAGCTTTTCAAAAATCTGTCCGATGAAACCCGCCTGGGTATTGTGCTGCTGCTTAAAGAGATGGGGGAGCTGTGCGTGTGCGATCTCTGCGCGGCGTTGGATCAGTCGCAGCCAAAGATCTCCCGCCATCTGGCTATGCTGCGGGAAAGCGGATTATTGCTGGATCGCAAGCAGGGTAAGTGGGTGCACTATCGCTTATCACCGCATATGCCTGCATGGGCGGCACAGGTAATAGCGCAGGCCTGGTTAAGCCAACAGGAGATCGTACAGGCCATCGCCCGCAAGCTGGCATCAGCAAACTGTTCTGGAAGCGGTAAAGCGTTCTGCCTTTAAAAATTTGCCGTAATATATATGTTTTTTCGAATGTGATCTTCAGGGAGGGGGTATGCTACTGGCAAGTGCTATTTTTGTCCTGACCATTTTTCTGGTTATCTGGCAGCCGAAGGGGTTAGGCATCGGCTGGAGCGCGTCGCTGGGCGCGGTACTGGCTTTGATTGCTGGCGTTGTACATGTCGATGATATCCCGGTGGTGTGGAATATCGTCTGGAACGCGACGGCGACCTTTATTGCGGTAATTATTATCAGCCTGCTGCTCGATGAGTCCGGCTTTTTTGAATGGGCTGCGCTGCACGTAGCTCGTTGGGGAAACGGTCGTGGCCGTTTGCTGTTTACGTATATTGTTCTGCTCGGCGCAGCGGTGGCGGCGTTGTTTGCCAACGATGGCGCGGCATTAATATTGACGCCCATCGTGATTGCCATGCTGCTGGCATTAGGATTCAGCAAGGGCACGACGCTGGCCTTCGTGATGGCTGCCGGGTTTATTGCTGATACTGCCAGCCTGCCGCTTATTGTGTCGAATCTGGTGAACATCGTATCGGCAGATCTCTTCGGGCTGGGATTCACTGGATATGCCTCGGTAATGGTGCCGGTCGATATTGCCGCCATAGGCGCTACGCTGGTGACGCTGCACCTGTTCTTTCGCAAAGATATCCCGCCGGCCTACGATTTGGTCCTGCTTAAATCGCCGGCAAACGCCATTAAAGATCCGGCTACGTTCCGCACCGGCTGGATAGTTTTGATTCTTCTGCTGGTCGGTTTTTTCGTCCTCGAGCCGCTTGGCATTCCGGTCAGCGCGATTGCCGCGGCAGGGGCGATCATTCTGCTTGCGGTCGCTAAGCGCGGTCATGCCATCAATACCGGCAAAGTGCTGCGTGGCGCACCCTGGCAGATCGTCATCTTCTCATTGGGGATGTACCTGGTGGTCTACGGTCTGCGCAACGCCGGGCTAACCGAATACCTTTCAGGGGTATTGAACGTGCTGGCGGATAAAGGACTTTGGGCCGCGACGCTGGGTACTGGCTTTCTGACGGCTTTCCTGTCTTCCATCATGAACAACATGCCTTCCGTGCTGGTGGGGGCACTGTCTATCGATGGAAGCACCGCAACCGGCGTGATCAAAGAGGCGATGATCTATGCCAACGTGATTGGCTGCGATCTGGGGCCGAAAATTACACCTATTGGTAGCCTGGCAACGCTGCTCTGGCTGCACGTACTTTCACAGAAGAACATGACCATCTCCTGGGGCTACTACTTCCGCACCGGGATCGTCATGACTCTGCCTGTACTGTTTGTAACGCTGGCCGCGCTGGCGCTACGTCTCTCTTTCACTTTGTCATGAGATACACAAATGACCAACGTTACCATTTATCATAACCCGGCCTGCGGCACGTCGCGTAATACGCTGGAGATGATCCGCAACAGCGGTACTGAACCCACCGTTATTCATTACCTTGAAAATCCACCGCCACGCGATGAGCTGGTCAAACTCATTGCCGATATGGGGATCGCGGTACGAGTGCTGCTGCGTAAAAATGTTGAGCCATATGAAGAACTGGGCCTGGCGGAAGATAAATTTACCGATGACCAGTTAATCGATTTCATGCTGCAGCATCCAATCCTGATTAACCGCCCGATTGTGGTGACGCCGCTGGGAACGCGCCTGTGCCGCCCATCGGAGGTGGTACTGGATATCCTTCCTGACGCGCAAAAGGGCGCGTTTGCAAAGGAAGATGGCGAGAAAGTGGTGGATGATGAGGGCAAAAGGCTTAAGTAAATTGCCTGCGGGACGGTATCACTATCACTGAACGTTGCCCTGGACGTGACGATTATCTGCAGACGCCTCCTGATGCCGCTTCAGCCAGTATTGAATATTAATCATACCTGACTGAATAAGATCCGTGTTCAGGTAAGCTGGAAAATCATCAATAATCATCACCAGCGGAAACAACATGACGCTGTCGTCTCTATGTTACTGATCTTTGGTGGCCTGCCCGGTACCGGGAAATCAACCCTTGCTCGCCTGCTGGCCGCCAGCCTGACTCTGGATACCTCCGTACTGACCGCCGAAGAGGCGGTCGAGAGGATCCTTCAACATATCCAGTCAGGCACGCCGGTAAGCGCATAAAGAGCCGCCAGGGAATCACGGGCGGCATCGGCTGCAAGAACCTACATAAAAAACTTCACGGCCTGCTGTAACGTGGTGCCGACGCCCCATAACAGCGGCACGCTCACCGCCACCCAGCTTACGGTTAGCAGCAGCGTGGACGGACGGGCCTCCCACGTGAGCTGAGCATTCTTGTTGATGGTGTACAGACCTTTCGCCTGCTGCTGCTGTTCCGCGGTCATCGCATGCTCTTCCGTCAGCGGACGCACCAGCTGATTACAGATAAAACCCATCACCAGCAGGCCGGTCAGCACCATCAGCGTAATATCATAGACGCGCTCGGGCGGGACCCCGTGCGTCAGCTGATACTCGCGTAGATAGTTGACCAGCACCGGGCCGCTGATCCCTGCCGCAGACCAGGCGGTTAACAAACGCCCGTGAATCGCGCCGACCATTTGTGAGCCAAAGACGTCGGCCAGATAGGCGGGAATACTGGCAAAGCCTCCGCCGTACATCGAAATGATAATGCACATCGCGCAGACATACAGCGCGATATAGCCGCCGTGATTCACCAGCGGCAACGTCCCGTACAGCGCGGCGCCCAGGCAGAAAATAATCGCAAAGGTCATTTTGCGCCCGCACAGGTCGGATACCGATGCCCAGAAAAAACGTCCCAGGATGTTAAACAGGCTGAGCAGGCCGGTAAATCCTGCGGCCATGGTAGCAATGCGTTTCAGCTGCTCGCCGTTCAGCTCATGCCAGCTCAGATCGAGCGACAGCAGTTTACCGGCAAAGATCTCCTGCAGCATCGGCGAGGCCATACCGAGAATGCCGATCCCCGCGGTGACGTTGAGCCACAGCACCATCCACAGCAGCCAGAACTGCGGGGTACGGCAGGCGACGCGGACGTGCACCTGGATCGTGGGATTATTGCGCATCGTTTTTTGCGCCTTCTCGCCCGAAGGGTGCCAGCCCATGGGCGGCAGACGATAGCCAAAGGTTCCGGCGAGCATAAACAGCGCATAAATCGCCGCCAGCGCCAGAATGCTTTGCCATACCCCGTTGCCGGCCGGACCGGCAAAGTAATTCATCAGTCCGTTTGCCAGCGGCGCCCCCACCAGCGCGCCTCCGCCAAAACCCATGATCGCCATCCCGGCCGCCATTCCGCGCTTATCCGGAAACCAGCGCAACAGCGTCGAAACCGGTGAGATATAGCCCAGTCCGAGACCGATTCCGCCGATGACCCCGGCTCCCAGCCACAGCAACCAAAGCTGGTGGAAATAGATAGCGACGCTAGATAGCAACAGGCCGCCGCACCAGCACAAGGTGGCAATAAAGCTCACCAGCCGTGGTCCAACCTTCTCAAGCCAGCTGCCCCACAGCGCCGCCGAACAGCCGAGAAAAACAAAAAACAGCGTGTAGGTCCATCCCAGCATGGAGATCTTCCAGTCGCAATCGCGGGTAAACAGCTGCTGCCAGAACGACATCGTGACGGGGCATTGTAAGGACTCGCTTCCTCCTATTAGCTGCGACATAGGCAACCAGTAAACCGAAAATCCGTAGGCCATACCTATGCAGAGATGAACGGCCAGCGCGGCCGGGGGCACCAGCCAGCGGTTAAAACCGGGCCTGGCGATGATGCGTGGTTTCGCGAAAAAATCGCGTAAGGGAGAGACCGGTGCGGTCGCGACGTTTTCATTCATTTGCGCCATTTTCCTGTCCTTTTTATCTATATTGACCGACGAACGCCGCCGTCGGGGAACGTAGATAAAAGGCAAGAAAGGTGCCATTTGATTAAATTATGTACAGAAATGGCGACTGAAGCGAGCAAGCTTCGCCGAAGGGATGAGGCGAAAAGCCCGCCATCGGCGACGGGCGCTCCGCTCGTGATAAAAACGCCGGGCGCGCTATTATTTTGATAAACGTCGATCTCAGAGTGATACACCGCGACCGGTAACGTTTGGGCCGCTTCCTCCCGGACATGGCTGTGGGGTATTTCCCCAGCAGGGCGGGCGAGAGCACCCGCCGCTCTTTAGCTTAAGGTATCAATCCATTCGCTCTGGCGCGGGTTCTGCCGACGATAGCAGTGTACCGACACCGCCAGCTGCGTCAGGTCGGTGAAGACCATCGGATCGAGCTGAATATGCTTTTTAATCTGCTGCAGCCGGTAGGTGAGCGTGTTGCGATGAATCCCCAACAGCAGCGACGTTTTGCCCGGCTCGGCGTTATTGGCAATAAAGCTGCTCAGGGTATCCAGCAGCACTTCGCCGGAATCATGCTCAAGCAGCTGGCGTACGTTATTGATAAAAAAATTCACCATATAGCTGTCTTCCAGCACCCGGAACAGGCAGAGCATCGCCATCTCGCGAAAGTAGTAGATTTGTCGCTGCGGCTGCACTTTGCTCCCCACCTCAATCACCGAACGGGCGAATCGGATAGCCTCGCGAATATCCGGGGCGTTGTCCGCCTGCACGCCAATCCCGATATGGTAATGGCTGATCTGATTGCTGAGAACAAACTCGATGCCCCGCAGCATCGTCTCCTGGGGTTCGCATAGCGTATTGAGGATAAGTATTTCATTGCTGCCCAGCAAAATGACGTCTCTTACCCCGGACAGCTGCGAGAATTCCCGCAGCAGCGTACTCAATACTTCGCTTAGCTGGTGCTGTTCGACCTGCACGGTCACCACAACCGGCATCAGCGGGGCATTAAAATTAAAGCCAAGCTCCACCAGGCGATGAAGCGCTTCCTGTCCGGCGGGCGCGGCTCCCTGCTCAAGGTACTGACAAAACAGGGTGTCGCGCAGACGCTGTCGCCAGTTGGTTTCCCGCATCTCTATGGCCTGGCGGACCAGTAGTTCGGCGGTAAGCACCGCCAGTTCAGCATAGCGGCTTATTGCCGCCGGGTCGCCGCTGATGCCCACCACCATCACCACGCGATCGTCATACATAATGGGATGATTAATCCCGGGATGCACATTCTGAAAACGCGCGGCTTCCGCGGTGTTATTAATACAAATACGTTTACCGGTGCGTATCACCTCGCGGGCGATTTCATGCTGCTCGCCGATACGATGACGTTCACCTGAGGCAATAATCTGTCCATGATGGTCAATCACGTTCACGTTATGATGAATTATCGCCATTGCCCGGGCGACAATTTCATTAGCCAGCGCCGTCGTAATAATCATACAGTTATCCGCTTATGTGCCTCTCCGCGCCGTCCGCTCAGAAAGGTTCGTAGAACATTCTCCGCTGCGTCGGCGAGGAGCTGTTCGCATGTGTTCATCGACTCCGCCAGCGGCATAGGGCGCTGGCAGATAGACCACATCGCGTCAATATGGTGTTGATACAATTGCCGACTGCTCTCATCGCGTCCGCCGCAAAGGGCCACAACCGGTACGCCGTGGCGCGCCGCTTTGCCCGCCACGCCCACCGGGGCTTTACCAAAGGCGCTCTGACGATCGAGCCAGCCTTCCCCGACGATGGTCAGCGCGGCATCGCTAAGATGGCGGTCGGCGTTTAGCAATTCCAGCACGAGGTCAATGCCCGGACGCAGCGTGCCGCCCGCATAGGCGATCAGCGCAGCTCCCATACCGCCCGCGGCCCCGGCGCCTGGTGCTTCGCTGACGTCGTAGCCGAGCGTTTGCGTAAGCTGCCGGCTGTAGTGCGCCATACCCGCCTCCAGCTCGCTCAGTGCCGCCTCATCCGCCCCTTTCTGCGCGCCATAAACCCAGGTGGCGCCATCGGTTCCAAGCAGAGGGTTGGTGACGTCGCAGGAGGCCTGAATTTCGGCCTGTCGTAAACGCGGGTCCAGTTCGCTTAAATCGATGCGCTGGATATGCGCAAGATCCTGGCCCGCGGCGGGAACCGGCAGCAGCGTGCCGTCCTTGCGCAAGAATCGTGCGCCAAGCGCCTGGGCAAAACCGATGCCGCCATCGTTGGTCGCGCTGCCGCCCAGCCCGATAATCAGACGCCGGCAACCGGCATCCAGCGCCGCTTTTACCTGTTCGCCCAGCCCAAAACTGCTGGCCAGACGCACATCCCGCTGCGCTTTCGGCGTAAGCTCGAGCCCACAGCTTTGCGCCATCTCAATAATGGCCCGCTCGCCGGGCAGGATCAGAAACGCGGCCTGTACGGCGAGGCCGTAAGGCGAGGTACAGCGCTGCTGCTGCCACCTCGCGCCCTTCAGCTGCGGACTTTCCGCAAGGGTCGAAAGCAGTCCCTCTCCGCCGTCCGACACGGGCATTTCGACCAGCTCCAGCCCCGCGTCAACCCGGCGCAATCCCCGTGCGACCGCTGCGCAAGCGGCCTGCGCGCTACAGCTGCCCTTAAACGAATCCAGCGCGATAACAATCTTCATGCGTTCTCCTGCGTTAATGCGCTTTGCGCGGCGTTTTATCGGTGGTCATCAGCTGCAATAACATCCCCAGCAGCGCGCATCCCGCCATGGTAAAGAAGGCATAGATATAACCCGCCGGATTTTCCCATCCCCCACCGAACTGGATGAGCCAGCCCATAAGCAATGGCGAAATGCCGCCGCCGATAAACATCGCCGTGGTGATAATTCCGTTGGCGGTAGAGGTGGCGCGTTCTTCGGCGGAATCCGAGGCCATTGCGTAGTAGATAGGCCACACGGCGTTGGCCACCAGGCCAAAAAAGAGCTGAATGGCGATAAGACGCGGCATATTGGTGGCGAAATAGAACAGCGCAATGCCGATACTCATCCACAGACCGCAGACGATCAGAGTACGTTTACGACCAAAGCTATCGGATAGCCAGGGCCAGATTATCTGGCCCAGAGTACCGGTCAGCGTGAAGATAATACTTAGCCCGGCGGATGCCGCCAGCGACAGGCCGGAGACGTGATAAAGATACGGCGGCAGCACAACGTTAATGCCCATATAGACAATTTGCGTCAGCAGGGTATTGCCCGCCGTTAGCGAAATATTGCGGTTGCGCAGGGTACGTAAAAAGGTCTTCATCCCTTCGCCTTTGGCAACATGGCTGCTTTCCTGGGTCGCCGGGCGCGTCATCCCCTGGCTATCGATATGCTGATAAAGCGTGTTGATGCGATCGGCGGTGGAATATTTCGCCCAGAAAATCATCAGCGGGATGGCGACGATCAGCGCCAGCAGGAAGCAGTAGCGCCAGCTGCCTTCGCCAAATGCGGAAAGCACCAGACTTGCCACCACGCCGCTCAGCAGCGCGCCAATCGGATAGCCGGTATGATGCACCCCCAGCGCGAAGCCGCGCTTCTCTTTCGGCCACCACTCCGCGGTGTTGCTGACGCCGACGGGCTCGCCCCAGCCGGCCCCGAGGTTGACGCCAACGCGCAGCAGCACAAACGCCGTCAGCCCGTGGCTGATCGCTTTAATCCCGGAAATAAAAGAGAGGGCGGTATAGCCCAGCACCAGCGGTACCTGAAAGCGCGCCCGCTTCCAGCCTGAACCGTAGCGATCGCTCCAGATGGAGCCGGGGATATCCAGCACCGCCAGGGCAACCATAATCAGCGCGACGACGTTGCCCCACTGTTCCGGCGAGAGCGAGAACTCCTTAGAGATGACCGGGCCAAGGCGCAGGATCATCTCGCGGTCGTAGGCGTTAAGCACCCAGATTAGCCAGCAAACCAGCAGCGAAACCCAGGAGAAACGATGTATCAGCCGCTTTTTTGCGCCTTGTTCGCCGGCAGGTGTTTGATTGATTGTTGTCATAGTCGTGTTTACTCCGCGGCGTCGCGACAGCATGGCGCGCGCCGCCAGGTATCAGGGTCAGAGTGGGTTCGCCGGGTATTATTGTTATCGCGGCGAGCCGGATATTCGTTTAACCGGCAAAGCGCCGTTCCGCTACGCCGGTGACGCCCAGGTCGTAAATGGCGAACAGGCTGCCGCGTAGCTGATTATCTTCCGGGAAGCGCGGTAGCGGCGGCTGCGCCATTGAGGTGACGTACAGCACGTCGAGGTTTTCGCCGCCGAACATCACGCTGGTGACTTTTTTCACCGGCATCTCAATGATGCGATCGACCTCGCCCTCCGGCGTGTAGCGCACCAGCTTGCCCGCATAGACCAGCGCGTTCCACAGATAGCCTTCGCTGTCCACGGTGGCGCCATCCGCCGCGCCGCCTTCGCTGCGATCGACGTGGCAAAAGACACGTTCGCCAGAGAGATCGCCGGTCGCGGTGTTGTAGTCCCAGGCACAGATTTCGCCCGTCCAGGTATCGGCAAAGTAGAACGTTTCGCCGGAGGGGCTCCAGCAGGGGGCGTTAGAGACGATGATATTTTTCTTCAGCACGTGCAGTGACAGATCGGCGTCCAGGCGATATAGCGCGCCGCTTGGCTCCTCTTCGCGCATATCCATCGACCCGAACAGAAAGCGTCCCTGACGATCGACTTTACCGTCGTTGAGCCGGTTAAAGGGCCGGTCCGCTTCCGGATGGTGCAGCAGCGTCAGCCCGCCGCTGGCGAAGTCGAGCAGATGAACGCCATTCTGTAGCGCTACCACCGCGCCTTCGCCGTTCTGGCGCAGGGCGAAAGAGCCAATTTTCTGCCGCACGTCCCAGCTCTTAATCGCGCCGCCCTGCGCGTTACAGGCGAACAGGCGCCCGTCGAGGCTATCTACCCACCAAAGACGTTGCTGCTCGATATCCCATACAGGGCTCTCGCCGAGGCGAGTTTTTAAATCCAGTAACACTTCGATACGCATAAGGCGCTCCTGATTAAGCGTTTTCGCCGCGGGCCTGTTTTGCCGAGGCGGGGGTAGAGGATGACGAACTTTTAATCAACAGAGATGCCAGCGCGCCGACAATCAGTAGCGCGACGGCGAACCATAAGCCGGACGTCGCCGCGCCGGTGCGGTCCTCAAACGCGCCGAGGATAAACGGCCCGAGAAAGCCGCCGCACAATCCGAGGCAGTTAAGCAGTCCGAAGCTGCCCGCCAGCATATGCCCGCTCATGATCGAGGGGAGCCAGTTAAAGATGATGGATTGCATGGCGAAGAACATGAAGGCGGCCAGCGAGAAGCCAAGCAACGCCACGCCGTGGCCGGCAATCGCGCCAATCGCCATGCCGGTCGCCATGACCAGATACCCGGCCATCAGCATGCTGCGCGAACGCTGTTCCGTCCGGGCGAAACGCGGCAGCAGGATCCCGCCAGCGGCGGCGGCGATCCACGGGATGGCGGTCAGCAGACCGATCTGCAGCGGGGTAAGCTGGCCCCAGCTTCCGATGATCCCCGGCAGGAAATAACTCAGGCCGTAAACCGAGAACTGGTGGGTAAAGTAAATTAGCACCAGCAACAAAAATACGCGGGTGGTGAGCGCGGTTTTCAGGGAAAAGCGGCTTGGCGTATGGCGCGTCTCCTCGGCTTCTTTCTCCAGCACCGCAGTGATTGCCTGTACGTCGTGGCTGTCCAGCCAGCGGGCGTCGGCGGGTTTATCCGGCAGCCTGCGCCAGACGACGAACGCCAGCGCTATCGCGGGCAGCCCTTCGATAAAGAACATCCACTGCCAGCCGTGCCAGCCGGACATTCCATCAAGGCTTAATAACAATCCGCCCAGCGGCGCGCCGATAATATTGGCCAGGCAGACCCCCAGCAGGAACAGGCCGGTGGCTTTAGCGCGCTCTTCACGGCCAAACCAGAGGGTCAGGTAGTAAATAATGCCCGGATACAGCCCCGCTTCGGCGGCGCCGAGCAAAAGGCGCATCACGTAAAAGGACGTAGGCCCGGTGACGAACGCCATACCGCAGGAGATGATCCCCCAGGTGATCATGATGCGGGCGATCCAGCGCCGCGCGCCAATCCGGGTTAAAAACAGGTTGCTGGGGATCTCCAGCACCGCGTAGGTGAGAAAAAACAACCCGGCCCCGAGGCCGAATGCGGTTGCGGAAAGGCCGATATCCACCGACATGGTCGCTTTCGCCATGCCAATATTGGTACGATCAATAAAGCTAATGATGTACGCCACGATAAGTAGCGGCATCAAATGGCGGTAGATCTTTTTATGGGTGCGCTGCAGCTGCGTCCCGTTTACCGCCTTTTCATTTATTGCGGACATGGTTATTATTTCCCCGTATTCGTGGTCAGAAGCCTTGCCGGGATCGCGTCGATCCCGTTCGTCAGCTCACAGGTTGTCGCCGGGTGCTGACCCGAACGACGCCCGGCCCGAAGCCCCACTTCGGGCCGTCTTTTCCTAAGCGCCTTCGCGCTCGAACAGCATAGAAATCCCCTGGCCGCCGCCGATGCACATGGTGACCAGACCGGTGCGCGCGCCGCTGCGCGCCATTTCATACATCAGTTTGACCGGCAGGATCGCACCGCTGGCGCCCACCGGATGGCCGAGAGCGATCGCGCCGCCGTTGACGTTGACGCGGGCCGGATCGAGACGCAGATCGTTCATCACCGCCAGCGCCTGGGCGGCGAAGGCCTCATTGAGTTCAATTAAATCGATGGCGTGAACATCCATATTGAGACGGTCCATCAGGCGTCGAGTAGCGGGAGAGGGACCAAACCCCATAATCTCCGCGCCGCAGCCGGCAACCGCCCAGCCGCGAATTCGCATACTCGGGGTGAGGCCGCGCTTTTCCGCCTGCTGGCGGGTCATCATCACCAGCGCGGCCGCGCCGTCGTTAATGCCGGAGGAGTTGGCCGCCGTCACCACGCCGTCGGCTTTAAATGCCGGACGCAGCGCGGCAAGCTTTTCGCGCGGGGTGTCGCGCGGGTGTTCATCGGTCGCGAACAGGCGGGTCGCTTTTTTGCCGTCCGGCACCTCAAGAGCCAGAATCTGCTCGCGGAAGCGCTCCTCAGCGATCGCCTTCAGCGCCTTCTGCTGGCTCGACCAGGCGAAATCGTCCATCGCTTCGCGGGTGATACCGAAACGTTGCGCAACGTTTTCCGCCGTGATGCCGTTGTGATAAGGCCCTTCCGGCCAGGTGAGAATGGAGATCAGCCCATCTTCCAGCTCGCCGTGGCCCATGCGATAGCCATCGCGCGCTTTACGCAGGTAGTAGGGGAGCTGGGTCATATTTTCCGTTCCGCAGGCGACGACCACCTCGGCCTGGCCGCTTTGCAGCTGCATCATGCCGTCCGCGAGGGCCTGGAGCCCGGATCCGCACTGGCGGTTAACCGAATACGCGGTGCTCTCCTGTGGGATCCCCGCCCGCAGTTGGCAGATGCGGGCGATAAAACCGCTTTCGGCGATTTGCCCGACGTTGCCGACGATCGTTTCGTCGATATCCTGCGGCGCAAGTCCGGCGCGGTTGACCGCTTCGCGAATAACCGCCGCCCCGAGGTCATGCTGGTGGGTATGCTTAAGACTGCCGTTAAACGTGCCAATAGCGGTACGGACGCCGCTGACAACCACAATATCATTAGCCTGTGTCATCGTTTTTCTCCTTACAGCACCATGCCGCCGCCGACGTTAATCACTTCACCGTTGATATAGCGCGCGCCGTCAGACGCCAGAAACGCCACGCACTCGCCAACGTCTTTCGCCTCCCCGGCGTAACCCGCGGGTATTTTATTGATCATGATTTGCCAGACGTTTTCCGGGACGCCGCGGGTCATATCGGTATCGATAAAGCCCGGGCAGATGGCGTTGACCGTGACGCCTTTCTTCGCCAGTTCGCGGCAGGCGGTTTTGGTCATCCCCACCACGCCGGCTTTTGACGCCGAATAGTTGGTTTGTCCGACGTTGCCAAGCCAGCTGGCGGAAGCGATATTGATAATGCGGCCCGCGCCGCGCTCGCGCATACGGATGGCGGCCTGCTGCATACAGAGAAAAGTGCCCTTCAGATTGACATCGATCACCGTATCCCAGTCCGCTTCGGAGAGTTTGTGCAGCATGGCGTCGCGGTTGATTCCGGCGTTATTCACCACAATATCCACCGCGCCAAACGCCTCTTCGGCCTGGGAAAACAGCGCTTCGACCTGCGCTTTGTCACCGATATTGCAGCTGATAAACAGCGCCTGTGCGCCCGATTCGCGCAGGGACGCGGCGGCGGCTTCGCCGTGCGCGTCGCGATCGGCGATGATCACGCGCGCGCCTTCCCGCGCAAGCACCTGAGCAATGCCAAAGCCGATACCGCGCGCGGCGCCGGTGACAATGGCGGTTTTACTGGCAAGTTTCATAGCTAATTTCCTTGTGAGTCAGAGGATGAATTCCGGGACAGATGTTCCGCGAGGCCGCAGGGCTGCGGGGTGAACAAGCGGCTGTCCATAACCTGAAGATCCGCGGCGATCGTCGGACGAAAATCCATATGCGCCAGGATGTCGCGCTCAAGATCGATACCGGGGGCGATTTCCGTCAGCACCGGCCCCTCCGGGCGTAGTTCGAAAACCGCCCGTTCGGTGACGTAATGCATGGTTTGTCCTTTGGCGCGGGCCAGCTCGCCGTTATAAGAAATCTGATTAACCCCGGCGACGAATTTACGTACCTCGCCTTCGCGGCGGATATGCAGCGCCCCTTGTTCACAGGCGATCTCCAGCCCTTTGGCGGTAAAAGAGGAGCAGAACACGACGTGGCGGGCATTCTGGGTGATGTCGATAAAACCGCCCGCGCCGGGGCAGGATGCGCCGAGCCGCGTAGCGTTGACGTGGCCGTGCGGGTCCATCTCGCCGGCGCCCATAAAGGTGATATCGACTCCCGCGCCGTTGTAATAGAGCATTTGATCCTGGTGGCCTATCATCGCGCTCAGATTACGACCGATGCCGAAATCAACGCCGCCCGCCTGCTGGCCGCCGTAGATCCCCGACTCCACGGTGATGGTGACCTGCTCGCCGAGCCGTTCTTCGTGAATGATGGCGCCAATAACGTCGTTGGGAATGCCGGTGCCGAGATTGATGACGCAGCCGGGCGTCAGATAGCGGCAGGCTATCCGCCCGATAAGTTTGCGCAGGTCGAGCGGCAGCGGCGCGCTCTGCGCGGCGGGCAGTTGGATATCGCCGCACAGCGCCGGATCGAAGTCCCAACTGGAGGTCTGGCGGTGATCCGTCTGCGGCTCTTCGCACACCACAATGGCGTCAATCAGGTTGCCGGGAACGGTGACGCTTTTCGGATGCAGCGAGCCTTTCGCCACGCGATATTTCACCTGCGCCAGCACCTTCGCCCCATAGCGTCTGGCGGCGAGAACCGCGTGCAGAACTTCCAGCTTCATCACCTCTTCATCGGTCGTGAGGTTGCCGTCTTCATCAGCATGGGTGCCGCGCACAATGACCACGTCCAGGGGAATGGCCGGGTAAAACAGATATTCGGCGCCGCGAAACGTCACGTGCTCGATCAGATCGGGCCGTTCGCGGGTGCGGGCGTTCATCCGCCCGCCTTCCATGCGCGGATCGACAAAGGTACCGAGCCCGACGGGGGAAAGCCTCCCCGCAAGTCCGGCGGCCATCGCGCTATAGAGATGAACGATCTGCCCCTGCGGCAGACACCAGGCTTCCACTTCGTTGTTGTTGATCATCGCCATCCAGCGCGGCGCCAGGCCCCAGTGCGAGCCGATAAGGCGCGTCACCATACCCGGATGGGCGAAGTGCTGGATGCCGCGCTGGCGATCGCTTTGCCCAGCGGCATGCAGCAGCGTCAGGTCGCGCGGTTCGCCCGCGGTCAGAAAGCGCGCTTCGATAGCGCTTAAAATGGACTCCGCCGCGCCGATAAGCGTCATCCCGACGGTGCAGACGGTGTCGCCGCTGGCGACCCGCTGCGCCGCTTGATGGGCGTCGATAAATTTGCTGCTCACTTTTTATCCTCCGTTGATAGCGTGATGATGGATTCCGCGAGGCGCGCTTTGAGCTGCTGCTTGCTCACTTTTCCGTTATGGGTACGCGGTAAAACGCGGGTGAAAATAATGCGCGCCGGCAGCTTAAAGCGGGCGATTTTGACCTTCAGCCAGCCGAGGATCTCTTCGCTGGTCAGGTGGTGCTGACCGTCCGGCACGATAAACGCCACCGGCTCTTCGCCATAGACCGGGCTGGGGGTCGGGATCACGGCAACTTCCCGCACTCCCCGATAGGTAGAGAGGATGTTCTCCAGCTCCAGCGAGTAGATCTTCTCTCCGCCGCGATTGATCATGTCCTTGCTGCGGTCTTTGATGTACAGCCAGCCTTCGTCGTCGAGATAGCCCAGATCGCCGGTACAAAACCAGCCCTGCGCATCGCAGCTCGGGCGTCGTTCGCTGTGCTGCCAGTATTCGCGGATCACCACATCGCCTTTGAGCCAGATATGCCCGATTTGCCCGGCGGGGAGGGGCTGCTGGCGATCGTTGCGGATCGCAATGGCGAGGCCGGGGATCGCCTGCCCCGAGCTGCCGCATTTATCGCTGCCCCAGACATCGCCTGGAAAGATGGTGGCGGGCGAGGTCGTTTCGGTGAGACCGTAGATCGGCTGAATCGCCGTATGCGGAAACAGGGTTTTTAGCTCAGCGATCAGTCCGTCGCTCAGGTGGCCCGCGCCGCAGGCAATCGTGCGTAGCGCGGGGAAATCGCCTGGATGGCTGGCGCTCTGCTCGCGCGCAGCCTGGCACAGCAGGATAAAAATGGTTGGCGAGCCGTGCAGAAAGGTAATGTTCTGCTCGCGCAGGGTGTTGATTACCTGCGGGGCGTTAAACCGGTGCTGTAGCCAGAGGCTCGCGCCGAGGCTAATAAACAGCGCCAGCAGCGCCGACAGGCCGGTGATGTGATAGATAGGCACCGCCAGAATGGTGCTATCCGCGGCGGTGAGATTCAGTTTTTGCGTATAGGCGTCAATCGCGCAGAGCAGGTTATTGTGCGTGATAATCGCCCCTTTCGGCTCTCCGGTGGTACCGGAGGTGAACATCATCACCGCCGTATCGTCGCGGTTAACCGGGACCGGCTGGCGGGTCAGCGGTTCGGGAAGTGAGAGCGCCTGCCATTCGCTGAGTGAAACCGCGCGCGCGTTGGGGGTGTGTTTCAGCCAGTCCTGTACGGTCGCATCGAACAGCACGACCCGCGGGGCGATATGGCCCACCAGCTCCTCGCTCTCGGCCTGCTTAAGCTTAGTGCTGAAAGGCACCACTTCGATGCCCAGACCCAGCGCGGCAAAAAGGACTTCGCAAAAAGCGGGATGATTCCCCCAGGCCAGCAGGATTCGGTCGCCTTTGCGCAGCGACCAGATGCGGTCAAGCTGCGCCATCGCTCGCTGTACCCGCAGGTGAAAATCGCGGTACAGATAGCGCCGATCCTCAAACGCCAGCGCCAGGGCATCCGGGCTGCGGGCGGCGCTGCGGCTCAGGGCCTGGTAAAGATTCTGGAAGTCGGCGGAGGTGCTGCTCATTTGTCTCTCCTGATATTGCGTATTGACTGGAAGTAGTCTGGGGAAATTCAGGAGAGGAAATTGCCGAATGGCTCACAATAGAAAATCAACAAAACGGAAGCAATTTTGTAACATTGCACAATAGGCAGGAGAGGCCGGGTAGGGGGGAGAAATACTGGAATCAGGCAGGCTTTTGTAAAGCCTGAGGAAGCCCGCTTTTAGACCCGTATTAACCGGGTCTAAAAGGGAGAAGGGGATCAGCCCTGCCGCTTAGCGTTTAAAGGCATCGAACTCGAGCCGTTCGCCGTCGGGGCCGCGAATAAGCAGGAAGCGCACATTTTCTTCCTCAATCGGCCCTTCATCGAGCGGATAGCCGAGCGCCGCCAGCCGCTGCTGCACCGCATCCAGGTCGCGGACTTCCAGCGCCAGATGATCGATACCGCAGCGAGGAGCGTCAAAGGGCGTTCCTGCGGGAAGCTGATACAGCTCGAGGACGGCGCCCGCCATTTCCAGGAACGCGACTTCAATAGTGCCCTGCGGCGACGGCTTGCTAAACCGCTGCTGGCGCTGAAAGCCCAGCGGTTCATAGAAGGCAAGCGAACGCGTTAAGTCGCTGACCTGATAGCCAATATGAGCAATCGTGTTGATAAGTTCGCGCATGTTATACCCCCTTACGCACGCACCAGAAACCGTAGAAAGCGACATACACAAAGCACAGGAGCGGAGCGATAAAGGCGATTTGCATATTGCCGCCGTTCATATCCGAGATAATGCCCATCACCAGTGGAATAACGGCCCCGCCGATAATCGACATCACTACGATCGAGCCTGCGGTCTGGGTATCTTTCCCCATGCCCTTAATGACCAGGCCAAAGTTGGTCGGCCAGCATGGCGCCATACAGAAGCTGACCAGAATGAGCGCATAGACCGCCAGCATTGAACTGCTGAATACGGCAACCAATAAAAGGGCGGTGGCGGCCAGGGCAAAGGTGCCGAGCAGCAGCGCCGGATTGAGGCGGTTCATCAGCCAGGTGGCGACGGTTTTACCCACGGCGTAAATCACCAGAGAAGCCAGCAGCCAGTAGGTCGCGGAGTGCTCGCTGGTGCCCTGCTGCACGAGCTGCACAAAGCGGATCGTGAAGCTCCATACGCCAACCTGGGCGCCGACGTACAAAAACTGCGACAGGATGCCGAGGCGAAAGCGCGGGATAACAAACAGGCGTTTCAGCGTTGACCCCATGCTTTCTGTCGGGATCTGCTGCTGTTGTGACGGCGTGCCCTTGCACGACGGGAATTTAATAAACACGAACACCAGCGCCAGCACCACCAGCACGGAGCCGATAATCAGATAGGGCCCGACCACCTGGCCGACCATTTGATGGCGCGCGGCGTCCGCGGCGGCGGCGGGCATCGCCAGCAGCTGTTCATGGCTCGGATCGTTCTCGCCAAAGACCATCACCTGGCCAATCAGCACGCCGGAAATCACCCCCAGCGAGTTGAAGATCTGCGAAAAGTTAATGCGCTGGGTGGAGGATTGAATCGGGCCCAGCAGGCTTGAGTAGGTGTTTGCCGACGTTTCCAGAAAAGAGAGTCCGCAGGCGATCACCCCCAGGCAGGCGAGGAACGCGCCGTAGGTCATGATCTGCGCGGCCGGAACGAACAGGAAACAGCCGAGGGCGTACAGGCACAGCCCAATAATAATCGCCGCTTTATAGGAATAACGCTTAATTAGCGCCGCCGCAGGCAGGGCGACAAAAAAGTAGCCGAGGAAAAAAATCGACTGCACCAGCGCCGTCTGGGTATCCGTTAAATCGAAGCCCTTTTTAAACTGGGCGATCAAAATATCATTCAGGTTGCCCGCCATGCCCCATAGCGCAAACAGGCAACAGACCAGTAAAAATTGCAGCCAGGGGGTGTGCGGTAAATACGCGCTGGTATCCAGTTTTTCATTGTGGACCGCCGCTTTATCGACCTTATCCGTTATTAGCGTACTCATTGAGCTATCCTCTTAATGGTTTTTATACAGTAGGGTTTATGCCATTTCATAATCAGAGGCGGCACGCAAAAGCCGTTCTCGTGCCTCTTCGTAGTCAGGTAAGGATGACGCGCCCTGCTTTTCGACGCTGACGGCGGCATAGGCCGCCGCAAATCGGGCCGCGGTATGCAGCGGTTCGCCGCAGGCCAGCCGCGCCGCCAGCGCGCCGTTGAAGGCATCGCCCGCGCCGGTGGTATCGCGGGGATGAGAAGGAAAGCACGGGATAGGGGATTTCACGCCCTGCTCGCTCAGCAGGGCGCCCTTTGCGCCAAGGGTGATAATGACGTTGCGCGTGCCCTGGGCATGCAGCGCATCGGCGGCCTCGGCCGCGGCCGCGAGACTATCGACCTGACACCCGGTCATTAACCCGGCCTCCGTCGCGTTCGGGGTAAGCAAATCCACTTTACTCAGAAATGCGTTATCAACGGGCTGCCAGGGGGCGGGATTGAGCACCACGAAGGCCCCGGCTGCTTTAGCGGCGTCAACGACCCGTTCAATCGCGGAAAGATTGTTCTCCAACTGAACCAGAACCACATCCGCGCAGCCGATAGCGGGGACGCAGCCGGCGATTTCATCATCGCTCACCGTCATATTCGCGCCGGGATCGACGGCGATCATGTTTTCAGCATCGTTGCCGGCCACATAAATCAGCGCATTGCCGGTGGGGATATCTTCGGCGACCAGCAGCGTCACGGCGTTAAACCCCACGCCTTTCAGATGGCGGCGGGCAAAATGGCCGAAGGTATCATTGCCAATCTTGCCGATGTAGTGGACATTCGCTCCCGCTTTTAGCGCAGCGGTGGCCTGGTTCGCCCCTTTTCCGCCGGCGCTGGTCATACTCCCGCAGGCCACTAACGACTCGCCCGGTACCGGAAAGCGCTCCACCCTGGCCACCATGTCGAAATTGAATGAACCAAAAACGCAGACTTTTCCTGACATCATTCGCTCCTTTATACGCGCTCGGGGGAGTGCAGCGCGGCGGACAGATCGCGGGACATTTTTTCCCAGGCCTGCTCAAGCGGCATATCCGGGCGGAATAAGCCGCTGCTGCCCATCACCAATACCTGCGCTCCGGCGCCCAGCAGCTCACGGTAGGTGGTGCGGTTGCATGAGCCGTCGACTTCCAGCAAGAAGTGGAGGTCGCGGGTCTCTTTTAGCTGATGAAGCTGCGCGATTTTGGCGAGCATTTCGGGAATAAAAGGCTGACCGGCATAGCCTGGATCGACGGTCATCACCGTGACCTTATCGAGCAGATGCAGATAGTGCTGGATGCTCTCAACCGGCGTGGCGGGATTGAGCACCATGCCCACCGCTTTCCCCGCCTGGCGAAGCATATTGATGAGCCGGAAGGCTTCCCGGCAGATGGTTTCCGGATGCAGTGAAATAGCGTCAGCGCCGGCTTCTATTAGCGCCGGGATAAACGAGGCGGGCTCTTCGACCATCAGGTGGACATCGATGGGAAGCGATGTGTAGGGACGAATCTGCGCGACAAAGCTGGCCGATAGCGCCAGATTTTTAACGTAGCGCCCGTCCATCACGTCGACATGCAGCCTGTCGGCTTTGCTATTTAAAAAGCGCAGCTGTTCGGTCACTTTCATCATGTCCATGCACATGAGCGAGGGAGAAAGGTAATAACGCATAAGGCCTCTTTTTATTCCGGTAGTGGCTGATTTCAGGCAAAGTCTGGCCCTGCCGCATGAAGCGGCGTTTCGACATTGCGCGTATTGGCCGTCACGTCATGACGGCGTACTCAGGCGATTTGTAGGCCGACGTTATGCCAGGTCATCTCTTTTTCCAGCAGCGGATCGGCAAACTTTTCGGTAATTAAACAGTCCAGTTCGCCTAAGCCGCCGATGCGCGCGACGCCTGTTCGCCCCAGCTTGCTGCCGTCGACTAATGCCACCGTCTGACGGGCGGCCAGCATCATCTGTTTCAGCAGGGCGGCGTGGGCTTCCGTACCCGCATATAAGCCGCTATCGCGCTCCAGCCCCTGGCAGGAGAAAAAGAGCGTATCGATGGCGTACTCGCGCAGCGTTCGTGAGGCGGTTTCACCGAAGAACGACTCCTCGGTCGGGGAAAAATCGCCCCCCAGTCCTACGAGATGCAACGAGCGTCGGCTCATCAGCGTTTGCAAGATGCGGATGGAGGGCGTAATCACCGTTAGCGCCATCTCCGGCATCTGCCGGGCCAAAAACCAGCTGGTGCTGCTGCCGTCCAGGACGATGGTCTTTCCCGGCTGCAGAAACTGCAGCGCTTTACGGGCAACGCGCATTTTGCCTTCGCTGTGCAGCAGCGTTCTCTGCTGAAAGCTTCCCTGGCTATCTTCGACCGGCAGGGCGGACGCTGCCGCTCGGGTCGTCGGCAGCGGGTTTTCCGCCGCCAGCGCTCCGCCGTGGCTCCGATTTAAGATCCCTTTCCGTTCCAGCTCGCTCAGATCGCGGCGAATCGTTTCCCTTGAGACCCGAGTCGCTTGCGCAATCTCATTCACCCGCATCACGCCGCGTTGGCCCAGCAGTTCAACAATCAAACGATGACGTTCCAGCGGCAACATAGCTCTCTCCTGAAGTACATGATCAGATTACCTTTCCCTTGCGCAGGGCGTTGAGACCTCGGGAATGTCCGACGAAGGCGAGCTTTTCGCTGCCGGACAGTGTGATAGCGCACGCATTTCGGCTGCACTGCCGCCAGCGTTTTTGCTATCTCGCCCGCTATTCAGGCATAAACAAAAACAAACAAAAATAAATGCAACATTGCCTTTGCGCCCGTTTATGACCGTTTACGCCCGCTCTGCGAGGGCACTGTTCATTTCTTGCCTGCTAATTAAAAACAAATGAAAATAAAAAAATGCTAAATCGATCACGTTATTTTCATTTGATGCGTTTTTAAATGGATTTAAGCCGCTTAACAGCATTAAATGAAAGTAATTAAAAACAAAGAGCAGGATGAAACCATGAATGAAACAACCCGTCGTTTTGCACGTTTAGTCGACCTGAGCGCAGTCCAGGCTACCAGTACCGAAGCGGACGTTCGCGCCTGCGCTGAGCTGGCCGCCCGCTACAACATTATTTCCGTCCACGTGCTGCCCTGCTGGACGCGGTTTCTCAGTACGTTGCTGCCGCAGCAGGGTACGGGAGAGGTGATGATCGGCGGGCCGGTCGGCTTTCCCGGCGGCGGGCATGCTACTGATACCAAGGTTCAGGAAGTGCGGCAGCTGATTGCCGATGGCGCCCGCGAAGTCGATATGGTGGTGAACATCGGCAAAGTGTTATCCGGCGATTATGACTATGTGCGCGAAGATTTACGCCGCGTGGTGGACGCCGCCGCGCCGGTACCGGCGAAGGTGATCCTCGAAACGCACTATCTCAATGAGGAGCAGATTCGCCGCGTGTGCGATATCGCCGTAGAGGTGGGGATGAAGTGGGTCAAAACCTCCACCGGCTGGGCGCCCACCGGCGCGACGGTGGAAAAAGTCAGCATCATTGCCGACCAGCTTAAAGGCCGAATCGATATCAAAGGCGCAGGAGGCATTCGCGATCTGGCAACGGTGCGCGCGCTTTACCAGCTTGGCGTCCGCCGCTTTGGCATGAGCCACGGCGCGGTCAGCAAAGTGCTGACTGAACTGGAGCAGCACCCGGAACGCTTTCCCGAGCTGAACGCCGATTAAACTGAGAGACCGCGGGCCTGATGGCCCGCCATAAAACGTCACCGGAGTCAGTGATGAAAGATAAAATACTCACGATTGATGTTGGCACTGGCAGTACCCGCGCCGCTATTTTGCGCGTTGATGGCACGATGGTCGGTTTTGCGCAAAGGGAGTATGAGCAGACCACGCCGCGTGCGGGCTGGTCAGAACAGGCCCCTTCTCTATGGTGGCGGGCCGCCTGCGAATGCATACGCGAGGTGCTCTACCGCTATCCTGAAACGGTTACGCAGATTGCGGTCATTGGCGCCTGCGGACAGATGCACGGCACCGTCCTGCTGGACGACTGCGGCGAGCTGGTGGAGGACCGGGCGCTGCTGTGGAATGACAAGCGTAGCCAGCCGCAGGTGGATGCCTTTGCCGCGCGCGAAGGGCGGGAAAAGTGGCTGGCGCATTTAAATAATCCCCCCGCGGCGGCGTGGCCGGCTTTCAAATTAGCCTGGTGGCGTGAACATCATCCAGAACGTTGGCCAAAGCTCGCCAAAGTGTTAATGCCGAAGGACTATATTAATTTCATGCTCACCGGCGCCCTGGCGACCGACTATAGCGAGGCGTCCTGCTATTTCCTGATGGACAGCGAAACCCGCGCCTGGTCTTCGCAAGCCTGCGAAACGTTTGGCCTGCGGGTCGATCAGCTACCGGAGCTTAAACTTTCCAGCGACATTATCGGCCAGGTGACGCCGCGCGCATCCGATACCACGGGGCTGCCTGTCGGTATCCCGGTGGTGGCGGGTACGTCGGATATGGCGGCCTCTCTGCTCGGTTCGGGCGTGTATGAGCCGGGTATGGCGTCCGACTCCACCGGCACGTCGACGCTGATAACGGTGGTATCGCAGCGGCCGTTACGCCATCCGCTGGTCAATAACCTCCATCTCGCCAACGCGGCCTGGGGCGGATTTACGATTCTGGATGCTGGGGGCGATGCCGTCCGCTGGGCGCGGCTGGCGCTGGCCGATAACCAGATAACGCACCCGCAGCTTTTGCAGGAAGCAGCCGCGGTGCCGGCCGGCGCGGAAGGGCTACTCTTTCTTCCCTATCTGACGGGAGAGCGCCTGGCCGAGCACACGAACTCGCGGGCGCAGTTCTTCGGCCTGCAGCGCAAGCATCGCCGCGGCCATTTATTCCGCGCGGTCCTGGAAGGGGTGGCCTTTGCGTCCTGGCGCAACCTTCGCCAGCTGCAGGCGTGCGGGCAATATCCGCAGCAAATGATCGCTTCCGGCGGCGGCGCGCGCAGCCCGCTGTGGCTTGAAATCAAAGCGGCGGCGTACAATCTTCCGATATTATCCACGCGCAATCAGGAGAATGGCGTCACCGGATGCGGTATTATCGCCGGGGTTGGCGCGGGGCTGTACGCGGATTTTGCCAGCGGCGTGCGGCAGACGGTGCAGTTCGACAAGCTGATTTCGCCGGATCCGCGTCTGCGGGATTATTACCAGGCCTGCAGCGAGCTTTTTGATACGCTCTACCGGCAATCCGCCGCCTTATACGACAGGCTGGATGCGCTGAGCGCGGGGCCAGACTGAAGGTATGCTATCGCGCGGAGAGCGCCGTAAATATAGAGAGAGGCAGAATGTTTGCAGAAGAAAGACAGGAGAAGTTGCTCAGTATTCTCAGGGAAAAACGCAAAGTGGCTGTTTCTGAGATGTGTGACGTCTTTAATGTATCTGGCGCCACCATTCGTGCCGATCTCCGCCAGCTGGAAGAGGAGGGGCTGCTGACCCGTACCCACGGCGGCGCCGTTCTTCGCACGCGGGCGAGCTTTGAACAGGCCTCTGACGCGCGCGAAATCGTTAATCTCAGCGCGAAAGAGCGCATCGGCCAGCGCGCGGCGGCGCTGGTTGAGGATGGTGACATTATCGTGCTGGATACCGGCACCACGACCCTGCATATCGCGCGCAATATTCGCGACAGACAAAACGTCACGGTGGTGACCAACGATTACCAAATCGCCCGCGAGCTGGAAGCCAGCCCCTCTATTCAAACCATTCTGCTGGGCGGGATCGTCAAGAAGGGGTACCACTGCGTGGTGGCGATCAATGGACGCTCCATTCTCGATACATTGAACGTCGATAAAGCGTTTATGGGCGCCAATTCGCTGTCGCTGAAACACGGCGCCTGCGTGGCCGATATCATGCTGGCAGAAACGAAACGCGGCATGGTTGAACACGCCAGCCAGGTGATTATCGTCTGCGACTACAGCAAGCTGAATAACACCTCCCTTGCCCAATTTACCGCCGCGGATCGGATTGATACCGTGGTGATCGATCGTCTGCCCGATGACGTTCAGGCGTATCGCAACGCCGGCATTCAGGTGATCTCGTTGGATGAAGAGGCGCCTCGGTAGCGGGATTTGATTTTGCCTCCACCTGCTGTACAGACGGAGGCAAGATATCAGAAAGAAGCGATAGATTGGCTCCCATTTTTGGCATCGTTACGCAGCAGGGAGCCGACCGTATCTATCCGTTCAGGGCAGCCCCCGGGTTATTGGAGGTCGCTGGCGCAGTTGCATCCTGACACCACAGTTTGTCATAAGCGTAACCGGTAAGATCTTCCACAACATGGCGGGCTTCAGGCGTCACATCCTGCTTGCGACCATGCGCTTTCAGGCGTTCGATCTCGTCGACTAAAATTTTGTGCGTACGCTTGTTCAGATGGAAAGTCAGCGCTTGCCATAGCGCGATGATCAACAGCCCGGCGGTGCCGACAAATAGCAGCATAGCAATCGTGGTGATGGCTTCCTGAGGCTGAACCTGGCTACCTTTCATGAAACCACCGCTCTGTAACAGCAGGCCTACCGCAAAGGTCGCAATGGCAACCGTTGTTTTACGGGAGAAGGTCATCACCGCAGCAAACAGACCTTCGCGGCGTTGGCGGGTTATCATTTCATCAATATCCGGAATAAACGGGAATACGTTCCACGGGGTAAATTCCAGTACGCAGCGGCCGACCTGATAAACGCCCGCGAGGATCACCAGCAGCATTACTTTGTTATCCGTCGGGAACTGATAGACCAGGAAGAATCCGCCGAGACACAGCATCATCAGGGTATAGGCGAAAACATAAAGCCGGGAGGGGCCGTATTTAATGATCGCGACGCCCGCCGCCAGCGTGACCGGCAATCCAACGATACTCATCGACAGCAGCGTTCCCGCCAGAGAGGATGACACATTCAGGCAGTAGACGCAGAAAAAGACAAACACCGTGTTGTAGATATCCTTCGCGGTGAAGGAAAAGAGATAGATAGCCAGGTGTTTACGGAATGCGCGCACCTTCAGGGTAGAGGCGTACTCTTTAAACAAGTTACCGAAGGCTGTGATTTTCTCTCCGAAGGTCGTAGGCTGCGTCTCTTTCTCGATTTCTGCCTGCATTTCCGGCGTTAACTCGCGCTCCCAGGTGACTTTCCAGGAAATGAATACGCAGAGGGTAAACATAACGGCAAAGACTACCCCGTTGATTAAATAGGCATCGGCGTTGTTCTCGCCCAGCCAGCCGATCAACAGGCCTGGAATAAAGGTGGCGAGAAAGGTGCCGGAGGCCGACAGGAACATTCGGCAAGTGGAGAGTTTGGTACGATCGTTAAAGTCTTTGGTCATCTCAGAGGGCAGCGTTTCCCATGGGATAAGCACCATTGCCGCGATAACTTCAAACGCCAGGTAGACCGCGAGATAGAACCAGAAATTCATACCGTTCATCCACAGCAGGATATAAACCAGCATGAGCGGCGCGCCAATCAGCAGGAAGAAGCGACGACGGCCAAATTTTTTACCCAGATAATTTTTATAGAAATGATCGGTGAAGCTGCCCATAAACAGGCTAACGATAGCATCAACAATACGGGCAATCGCCACGATTGAAGCCGCTTCAATCGGCGACAGACCGACAAAAGTGGTATAAAAAAAGAGAAGCCACGCGCCAATGACGGTAAAGGCGCCGCCGCCCATAATATCCGTCAGACCGTAGCCGATACTGACAGGAATGGTTACTTTTCTGTTTTTAAGGGTCATGGTTTATACCTGTCTCAGGCTTGTGAAAAACGGAAATAGCGGCGTGCGTTTTCTACGCAAATATCCCGAATCATTGAGGTAAGAATGTTTTTATCGTCAGGAACTTCTCCATTTTCCACCCATCCTCCAATCAGATCGCAGAGGATCCGGCGGAAGTAATCGTGTCGGGTATAGGAGACGAAGCTGCGGGAATCGGTGAGCATACCGACGAAGTTGGCCAGTAAACCCTGATCGGCGAGCGTATTGAGCTGATTGACCATGCCGCGGCGAGTATCGTTAAACCACCAGCCGGATCCAAACTGCAGCGGGGATTTCACGCCATCTTCGCCGCTCTGGAAGTTAGCGATCGCAGAGGCCACCACATCGTTATAGCCGGCATTGAGGTTATAAAGGATGGTTTTGGGCAGGCCATTGTTCTCGCCCATGGCGTTGAGGAGCGCATTCAGGCTTCCGGCGAGGAGCGTTTGATCGCCAACGGAATCAAAGCCGCAGTTGATGCCCACCTTCTTAAACATTGGTTTGTTATTGTTGCGAATTGCGCCAAAGTGAATCTGCATAGCCCACTCGCGCTGCTTATACATTTTGGCGAGTGCGATAAAAATTGCGCTATCCCACGCCTGCTGTTCGTCTTTTGTCAGGGCCTCGTTCTTCAGACGGCGCTGGAAAAGCGCGGCCAGAGCGGCTTCATCCAGAGGGTTGTAAACGATTTCCAGAGGACCGTGATCGGATATGCGGCACCCTACAGTGTGGAAAAAATCGATACGTGATTCCAGAGCGGCCAGAAAGTCTTGCAAAGAAGCGATACGAATTTGGGTTTTCTCCGCCAGACGGGAAATAAACGTCTGAAAGCTTTCTGGATCGGTATCAAAGAGTTCGTCAGGGCGGAAAGTCGGTAGAACAAGCGGAGAAAAATCACTATTTGCCGCCAGCCGCTGATGATATTCCAGATTATCCAGCGGCCCATCCGTTGTGCACAGGGCCTCGACATTTGAACGGCGTATTAACGCCTGAGGTAAGAATTCTTTGCGGCGTAATTGCTCATTACACCGCGTCATTATTTCATGCCAGTTACGGCTATTTAACGTGTCATCAATGTTAAAATAGTATTTAAGTTCCAGATGGGTCCAGTGATAGAGAGGGTTACCGAAGCAGGCCTCAACGGTTTGCGCCCATGCCGCAAATTTTTCTTCAGCGGTAGCGTTACCGGTGATTTTTTCCTCGGGAATACCATTTGCCCGCATCGCGCGCCATTTATAATGATCGCCTTCCAGCCATAACTGCGTAATGTCGGCGAAAGGTTCATTTTCCCAAATAGCCTTCGCCTCAAGATGGCAATGGTAATCGATAATAGGTTGCTCTCTCGCTATCTCAAGATAGAGTTTTTTTCCTGTCGGACTGCTGATCATAAAACTATCATTTATCAATGGCATAAGTTCTCCAGTAGACGCTGAACACGGTTTTTTTAGCCTAAAGCGCTGTCTGATTTAAATGGATATTGCTTTCTGATAGTGCCTGTGAGCGCCGACATTAAACCCTGCGTATAATTTTAGTCTACTACCATACAAGTGCAAATAGGAAATATGTGACTCAACTCATATTATTTAATGTCGGGCCATTGTGATAACGGTAAGGGGGAGGGGTAATTTATAACTGATGGTAAAAAAGAGGGGCGTAAATGAATTAAAATAGGCGCCATGCGCATTTTATTTCACATATAAATAACAAGTTTTAATAGTGGTTCACTTATTAATATGATGCCTAAAACGTGTGGGACGTTAGAGAGATTTATTTTTTTTAAAATAACTATTGATCTAATAAAACTTACTGAATACTCTTTTTACTACTAGTATGGTAACTATCTCAATGATGAAGGCAGAAGTTAAAATGCAGATGACAATGCGCTGGTTCGGGCCGCAGGAAGATAAAATCCCGCTGGAGTATATTCGACAGGTGCCGGGGGTAGAAGGCGTCGTCGGGGCGCTTTATGATGTTGCCCCTGGCGAAGTCTGGCCGGTAGAAAAAATTAAGGCGTTGATTGAGCAGGCCCACGCCGCAGGCCTGAAGATGGAAGTCATCGAAAGCGTAAACATTCACGATGACATCAAAATTGGTTCAGCGGAACGCGATCGCTATATTGACAACTACAAGCAAACTATCCGTAACCTGGCGGGGTTTGGCGTAAAAGTCATTTGTTATAATTTCATGCCGGTCTTCGACTGGATGAAAACCGATATGAATTATGTGCTACCGGATGGCTCATTAACCATGGCCTTTGAGAAGCGCGGTATTGATAAGTCTCTGGAAGACGTCGTTAAAGAGGTACTGGAGAACGCGAACGGTTTTGCTTTGCCGGGTTGGGAACCTGAGCGTCTGGCGAAGGTTCAGGAGCTGTTCGCGCGCTATCGCGATGTCGATGATACCAGGCTTCGGGAAAATCTGTTCTATTTCTTACGTGAAGTCATTCCGGTATGTGAAGAAGTGGGCGTCAAAATGGCGATCCACCCGGACGATCCGCCGTATTCTATTTTTGGCCTGCCGCGTGTGGTAAAAAATCATGCCGATCTGGCGTTGATTTGCGATACGGTTGATTCACCCGCGAACGGTATCACCCTTTGTACAGGGTCGATTGCCGAAGATCCTGACAATAATGTCTATGAAATTCTGGCTGAATTTACCCGGCGTAAGCGTCTTCACTTTGCGCACGTACGCAATATTAAACTTATTAAAGACAAGGATTTTTATGAGTCGGCGCACCCTTCCGCGTACGGCTCTCTGGATATGTACCGCATAATGCAGGCTCTCCATGATAATGGTTTTGATGGTTATATTCGTCCGGACCATGGTCGCTTTATTTGGGGAGAAACCGGGCGTCCGGGATACGGTCTGTATGACCGCGCATTGGGCGTTACCTACCTGATGGGTCTGTGGGAAGCGCTGGAAAAGCAAAAGTAATTGATTGAAAAACCGGGGCGAATGTCCCCGGTACTCACCTTGCACGGATAATACAAAGCCCCTTGAGGCTTAGAGGCAGCTGATACTGGCTTGCCGTTGCTCTCTGCTCACCCTTTCTTCACAACTTCAATTGTTAGATTTATCGGTCTTTCCTGGCATTGTGCCTATCAGACATGGATTTATTAAGGTTATAGATAGGTTACCACCCCCTCGGGTTTCGCCCGCTAATGATAAAAATAACTATTATTAACTATCTGTTTATTAAGATAAATTTTACATAACGTGCTCGGTTTTATGATGTCAATCACATTTCCCCTATCGCCAACTTTAAATCTGTAAAAGTAGACGTTTGTCGACTTTTCATCTAAAAAGTTGGGGGAAGGGACTAGACAGGACCATTTTTAGGTTATCAAATGGTTAAATAACGTCATATTAAATGTGAATGATTGACCTTATGTATAAAAGGCCAACACGCTTTCCGCTGCGTTAAAGCGCGGCGGACATCCTGGGAGAAGTTATGCATTCCTCTGTTAATAAAAATGAAACTCGGACCTTTTTTGGTCATCCGTACCCGCTTGGTTCGCTGTTTTTCACCGAAATGTGGGAACGGTTCTCGTTTTACGGCATTCGTCCGTTACTGATCCTGTTTATGGCAGCCACCGTTTATGACGGAGGGATGGGGCTGGCGCGCGAGAACGCGTCGGCCATCGTCGGGATCTTTGCCGGGACCATGTATCTTGCCGCGCTGCCGGGCGGCTGGCTGGCGGACAACTGGCTCGGACAACGAAAGGCAGTCTGGTACGGCTCAATTCTGATCGCGCTGGGCCATCTCTCCATCGCCCTGTCGGCGGTGATGGGCGATAGCCTGTTCTTTATCGGCCTGATGTTTATCGTGCTCGGTTCCGGCCTGTTCAAAACCTGTATTTCGGTGATGGTCGGTACCCTGTACAAAAAAGGCGATGCGCGCCGCGACGGCGGCTTCTCGCTGTTTTATATGGGCATCAACATGGGGTCGTTTATCGCCCCGCTGATCTCCGGCTGGCTGATTAAATCTCACGGCTGGCACTGGGGTTTCGGCATCGGCGGCATCGGGATGCTGGTCGCGCTGATTATCTTCCGCGTCTTTGCCGTTCCGGCGATGAAACGCTATGACCGTGAAGTCGGCCTCGATTCCACCTGGAACAGTCCGGTAGTGAAACGAAACGGCGTCGGCGCATGGCTGCTGGCGCTAACGGTGGGCGTGGCGGTTATCATCGCGCTGATTGCCCAGGGCGTTATCGTGATTAACCCGGTGGCGGTCGCCAGCGTGCTGGTCTACGTGATTGCGGCGTCGGTGGTGCTCTATTTTATCTACCTGTTCGTCTTCGCCGGACTGAGCCGCAAAGAGCGCGCCCGCCTGCTGGTATGCTTTATCCTGCTGATCTCCGCCGCCTTTTTCTGGTCGGCGTTTGAGCAGAAACCGACCTCGTTTAACCTGTTCGCTAACGACTATACCAACCGTATGATCGGCTCCTTCGAGATCCCGGCGGTGTGGTTCCAGTCGGTTAACGCCCTGTTTATTATTCTGCTGGCGCCGGTATTTAGCTGGGCGTGGCCTGCGCTGGCGCGCAAAAACGTGCGTCCGAGCAGCATCACCAAGTTTGTTATCGGTATTTTATGCGCGGCGGCGGGCTTTGGCCTGATGATGCTGGCGGCGCAAAACGTCCTGAGCAACAACGGCGCGGGCGTTTCGCCGATGTGGCTGGTGGGCAGTATTCTGATGCTGACGCTGGGCGAGCTGTGCCTCAGCCCGATTGGCCTGGCGACCATGACGCTGCTGGCGCCGGAAAGAATGCGCGGCCAGATGATGGGGCTGTGGTTCTGCGCCAGCGCCTTGGGCAACCTGGCGGCGGGCCTGATTGGCGGTCACGTGAAGGCCGATCAGCTGGATATGCTGCCCGATCTGTTCGCACGCTGCTCCATTGCGCTGCTGATCTGCGCCGCGGTGCTGTGCCTGCTGATTGTTCCGGTTCGCCGGATGCTGGAAAACACCCGTAGCGACAAGCCGCAGGAGCCCGCGGCTAACGCGTAATCCCGCAAAAACCCGGCGCGTTCTGCGCCGGGTTTATCCCTTAACGGTAAACAATACCGCCATCGATCAGAATCGACTGACCGGTAACATAATCGGAATCCGGGCCTGCCAGATAAGAGACCAGGCTTGCCACATCGTCCGGCGTTTCGGCGCGGCCAAGGGCGATACCTTCAACGTATTTTTTATAGGTTTCACCCACCGGCGCACCGGTAATTTCCGCGAAGCGCTTATCGATTTCGGTCCACATCCCGGTTCCCACAATCCCCGGACAGTAGGCGTTAACCGTAATGCCGCGGCTGGCATACTCTTTCGCCGCTGCCTGCGTCAGGGCGCGTACGGCAAATTTGGTGGCGGAATAAACGCCCAGCAGCGCGAAACCATCGTGACCGGCGATAGAGCAGGCGTTGATGATTTTCCCTTTCTGCTGACGGTCGATGAATTTTTTCGCCGCCGCCTGAATGCCCCACAGGGTACCCTGAACGTTGATGCGCATGATGCGGTCTACTTCTTCAGGCGTCACATCGGCCAGCGCCTGAACCTGGGCGATCCCGGCGTTGTTCACGATAATATCAAAGCCGCCGAGCTGTTTTTCCGCTTCATCAATGGCGGCGTACACCTGCGCGCGATCGGCGATGTTAGCGACGAAGGTGGCCGCTTTACGTCCCAGCGCTTCCACTTCGGCGGCGACGGCGGCAATCCCTTCAGGGTTCACGTCGACCAGCATCAGCGACGCGCCGTCTTTGGCCAGACGCAACGCAATACCGCGGCCAATGCCCTGACCGGCGCCGGTTACCAGCGCAACTTTATTTTCGATAGCCATGTCTGTACTCACCTTGTACTGATTAATAAACTAGGGAGGCCCGCGGCCGATGTCGTCGTAGCCGCTGCGGCGAATGGCACTACTCTATCGGGCGCGATAAGCGTGGCCTACCCCCCTGATGGGGGGGATAATGAGCGTACGGACTGGATTAAGGAGTAATCGCAGTATGGCTTTTTTATCCTCGGCGGATGATGCGCTGACAGCGCTTGTTCATCAGGAACCTTTACGCTTCACGGGGACGCTGCCGCTTATCTCCACGCGCTTTACGCCGCCCCGTACGCCGGAAAGCCTGCTGTCGCGGGAGCGCCTGCTGCTGCGCCTCGACGCCGCCGTCTCCCGCCGTTTAACCCTGGTGCGCGCGCCCGCCGGATTTGGCAAAACCACCCTGCTGGCGCAGTGGTACCGGCACCGCCTTCGACAAGGGGATGCGCTGGCCTGGCTGAGCCTTGAAGAGGATGACAACGCGCCGCTGCTGTTTATACGCTATCTGCAGGAGGCGCTGCGGCCATTGTGGCAGGGGTGGAGCCCGTCGTTTCTGCAGCTGCTGCAAGGCGAGCTTCCGGCCGACCTCCCCTTGTTCTTTGCTGAACTCGTTAATCAGCTTAATCAGTGCCCGCATCCGCTGTACCTGATCCTCGACGACTATCAATGTATCAGCGACCCGGCGATTCATCAGGGAATGAGCTGGCTGCTGCACCATGCGCCGCCGGCGCTGCACCTGATTATCGGCAGCCGCAGTCAGCCGCCTTTAGCCCTGAGCCGTCTGCATATGCAGGATCAGCTGCTGGAGGTGTACGACCCCGAGCTGCGCTTTAGCCCCAGCGAAGCCCGCGCCTGGTTCGCCGGCGCGTCGGGGCTGGATCCGCAGGCGATCCCCCGGCTTATCGCGCTCACGGAAGGGTGGATCGCGGGAATGAAAATGGCCGCGCTCTCTGCGGACGCTTCCGCGGCGATGGGCCTCAGCGCCGGCTCACGGTCAATCTCCCGCTATCTGGATGAAGTCATTTTCGCGCCGCTGCCTCCCGAGGTGTTCGACTTCCTTTTGCAGACCTCGATGCTTAATCGCCTGCATCCGGACCTGTGCGACGTCGTCTGCGGCCGCAATAACGCCAGCGCGATGCTGGCGTGGATAGAGCGGCATAACCTGTTTCTTTCCGCGCTGGATGAAAGCGGCCTTTGGTTTCGCTATCACCCGCTGATGCGCGACGCGCTGCTGCACCGCCTGCGGCACAGCGGTGAGATTGATATTCGCCAGCTGCACGACCGCGCCAGCGGCTGGTTCGCCTCACAGCAGCTGTGGGCCGAGGCGATACGCCATGCGCTGGCCGCCGGGAAGTCGGCGGCGAAGGATGCGGAAGCCGGCGCGCAGTCGCTGGCGGAAGAGGGGGATATCGATACCCTGGTGCAGTGGATCCGCTATCTGCCTGCGAATCCTGACCCGTCGCGCATTGCGCTGCAGCTGAACCTGGCCTGGGCGCTAGCCCACCGCTTCCGGTTCAGCGAAGCCCGCCAGCTGCTGGACGCCATTGAGATGCAATCGGCGGCGCATGGCGAGGCGCTGGCCCACAGCGCGTGGGTTAAGCTGCGGGTGGTTCGCGCGATCTGCGAAGCCTTTGCCGACAATATCGACCGCAGTATCGCCATTGTCGAACCGCTGCTGCGCGAGGTGCCCTGCGGCGATATCTGGGTCGATGGTCTGGTGTGCAATATCCTCAGCTACTGCCATCTGGCGGACTCCCGGCCGCAACAGGCGCTGGAGGTGCAGCAGCGGGTATCCGGCGTTAGCCTCGCTAACCGCAACCTGTTCGTGACGGTTTACCGGGCGTTCGTCATGGCGCAGAGCTATCTGCGTCAGGGAAATCTCGCCGAAGCGGAACGCCAGGCGGCACGGGCGCTGCGCTACGCGGAGCGGCACGCCGGCGAGAACGCCAGCAGCGGCGCAACCCTTGCGCCCATCCTGGCGGAGATCGCCTGGGAGCAGGGGAAGGGAGAGCAAGCGCAAAGCCTACTGGTTCCGCGTCTGGAGACCATCGACAGCTTTTGTCCGCCCGATGGCCTTAGCCGCAGCTACATCGTTCTGGCCCGCCAGGCCCGGGAAACGGGGCGGCTGGCGGAGGCCGAATCACTATTACTGCATGCCGAAGGACTGGCGGCCCAGCGCGGCTGGCTGCGGGCGCAGGCGCCGCTGCTGGCGGAGCGGATCGCCGTCGCGCTTCACGCGGGCGACAAACAGGCCGCTGAGGCGCTGCTGCTTCGTCTGCAGAGCCTCAGCCAGACGGAATCCGTCGGCGGATATATCGCCATCGGCCAGAGCCGCCTCCTTATCGCCGCCGGCGAACCGCTGGCCGCCGCGCGGCTGCTGGATATGCTGGCCGGCGTGCGGGAAAGCAGCGGCGAGCGGCTGTTCGCCGTGCGTTTGCGGCTCAGGCAGGCGCTGGCCCTCTGGCGTGCCGGCGAGCGGGAGCTGGCGATGGCTATCTGCCGACCGGCGCTTGCGCGCGCGCTGCATCAGGGGCTATGGCGCAGCCTGCTGGAGGGGAGGGAAGAGATGGCTGCGTTGCTGGCTGAAATACACAAGCGCGGCACGGCGGATGATGCGCTGACCGCCGATATCGCCGTTTTGCTGTCGCGCTTCGCCGCCGCCGGGATCGTGATTGATAGCGCCCGCCCGCAGCCGCTCGCCCTGCGGTTGACCGAACGGGAGCAGCAGACCCTGAGTTTGATTGCCGACGGCTATTCCAATAAGGGCGTCGCGCGCGAGCTGGGTATTTCGGCGGAAACCGTCAAGTGGCACCTTAAGCAGCTGTATGAAAAGCTGCAGGTGAAGGGGCGCATCCAGGCGGTAAACCAGGCGCGCGAATGGCGCCTGTTAGGCTAGCGCAATGGGGCGTTCTCGCTCAGCGCCGGGCCGCGGTAATCGCCGCCCAGCGCTTTAATCAGGGTGATATCGGTGCTGAGCCGCTGGGCCTGGATATCCAGCAGCAAAAGCTGCTGCGCGATAGTCGGGCGACGCGCCTCCTGCGCCGCATAGTAGCTGACCAGCCCGCGCTGATGGTGCGCGCTGGCGCTGCGGGTGGTCACCATCGCCGCCGTCACTTTCTGCTGCTGCAGCGCGGCCTGCTGGTTCAAATCGTTCAGCTGGCTGGAGCTAATCGCCACGTCGCGCACTGCGTCCAGCACCGCCTGGTTGTACTGCTTAATCAGGATATTGCTCGCCGTACGCGTCGATTTCAGGGTGGCGTTTAAGCGCCCGCCGTCAAACAGCGGTAAATAGAGCCCCGGCAGTATGTTGATCTGCTGGAAGGAGGACTTAAACAGGTCGCCGACGCTCAGCGCGTTGTAGCCCCAGAAGGCCTTGATATCAAAGTGCGGGTAAAAGGCCGCTTTTGCCGCGTCCACCTGGCTCATCGAGGCGCTGACGTAGCCGCGCAGGGCCTGGAGATCCGGGCGGCGGGCCAGCAGCTCAAACGAGAGCGAGTCCGGGAGCGTTTCCTGCAGCGCCGGCAGCGCCACCGGGTGGATCTCCGGCATGCTATGCGCATCAGCGCCGATCAGCGCCCGCAGGGTTTCCCGATACTGCGTTATCGTTCCCTGCGCCGTAATCACCTGCTGCTGCGCCGCCAGCAGTTCATCCTGGGCGTTGGCGACATCGACGCTATCCTCGACGCCGCGCGCGGTACGATGCTCATGGGCCTGCACCGAGAGACTGGCGATGGCCTCCAGTTGGTTGAGTAATTCGATTTTCTGGAAGGTTGCCTGCATCGCGAAATAGAGCTGGGCGACGCTGCTGGCGAGATCCAGCTCGATACCGGCGGTCTCCGCCTGGCGGGCGTTCTTTTCGCCAATCGCGGCGGCGACGCGGGCGCGGTCGGCGCCCCATAAATCGATATTCAGCGTTGCCCCGACGCCGACCGTATTCAACGTGTACCAGGGGCCGTTTTTATCCACCGGCAGGGAGAAGGAGTAGGGCCAGGTGAACTGTTTATTGGTCACCCGCAGGCGGTTTTGCGCCGCCACGGCGGTAGCCTGAACGCCCATTGCCGACTGCGCCAGCTCCACCGTGGACTGCGATTGTGAAATACGCAGCCGCGCAGCCTGCATAGTGGGTGAATTCTGCAACGCGCGGTTGACCAGCATATTGAGCTGGGGATCTTGATAGCCTTCCCACCATCGCGCCGTCGGCCAGCCGCTGTTCGCGAGGTGGATCACCTGCGCCAGCTCGGCCTGCTGCGGGTTGACTAGCGGCACCTGGCCGGGATCGTCCTGGATTAACGCGCACCCGGTTAACAGCGTCAGAGCGAAGGCAAGCGCCGAGGTACGCCAGACGCGCGGAGGAGGAGTGATTTTTATCATGAGCGGGTTGCCTGTCGCGGAATAACGGAGGATGCAAAGGGCCACGTTGGCAGCGCTGCCAACGCGTTGACCAGCGGCGCGCCAAACGGATTCGCCGGGTCCGGGAGAAGCGCCTGAGAGCGTTCTGCGGCGGTTTGCTGCGCGTCGATACCGGCGGCGTAGTCCTCAAGTCGCGGGGCGCAGCGGGCTAAAAAGGTATCCCCCGGCGCCGCGTACAGGCGATAGCCTTCACTGAGGCGCAGGATCTCTTCTGCCTGACGAAAACTCGCCCGCGTCGGCCAGTTTTTGGCTTCCGGCCACGGGTGGGCGTAGGTTCCCAGCGGCTCGGCGGACACCCGGTTGATTAAGGTTTCGCTCTCGGTCAGCGCGGCAAAGAGCGGTACCAGTTGAACCTCATCGTCGCGGGCGGCGAGGGTTTGCGCCAGCTGGCGATACAGCTGCGCCAGCCGCGCTTTAAGCTGCGGCACTTCGCTATCCGGCCACAAATAGAGATGAACAATTGAGGAAACCAGCACGCCGAGCAGGATACCGATAACCCTGTCGCGCAGTTCGGTGAGGTTACTGAGCGGGCCAAACCAGCTGAGAAACGCCAGCGCGAAGGTAAAGCCTATCTGGATCCCGGCGTAGGCAATGCGTTCCGAACCTGCAGCAATCCACGCGGATAACGCAAAGACCGGTAGGGTCATTGCCAGCAGGCCGCTCAGCGAATCGGTCCAGGGCTGCACAAAGACGATTAATAGCAGCGCAATCAGCGTGGCCAGCAGCGCGCCGCCGATGCGTAGCCACGTTTTCTGCATGGTGGCGCCCAGGCCCGGCTGGGCGACAATGACGCAGCTCAGCATAATCGTGTGGATGCCCTGCCAGTCGGCGGCGGTATAGAAAACGTAGCAGAGCAGGGTCGCCAGCAGCGTTTTCAGGGCAAAGTGCAGATAGGCTGGATTAGACCACGCGTCCGGCAGAAGCAGCGGCGCTTTTTCCACTTCGCCCTGCGGCAGCGGGATGACTTCGCCGCGCGCCAGCCGCGCCAGCACCTGGGCCATTTCTTGCAAAATGGCGCTGTTGGCGCCGTCGCGCGGGACGGGAAGAGGCTGGAAATCCGCGGCGGTGGAGAGATTATCCGCCAGCGCATTCAGTTCGCAGGCGATGCGCTGGCGCGCGTCGGGATGGTCATGACCCGGCTGTAGCAGCGTGGCCAAATGATAGCAGCGCAGCGCGGCACCCATCAGCGACTGCCAGGTTTGCGGGCTGGCGGCAATCTCCGGCGTGGCGCGCGCGGCCTGCTGATACAGGGATTGCAGCTGGTTAAACTGTCCGGCGAGCGCTTTGAAGGTAGGCTGCTCCTCGCCGGGCTGGGTAAGAGCCCTCGCCGTCTGGCGCAGCATTACCACCAGATGAGCTTTAAACTGATAGCCGGGAAAGGCCTGCTGGAAGCAGGCATTGACCAGCAGCGTCACCACAATGGCGGTATTGATCGCCACCCATAGCCACAGCAGCAGGCGTACCAGAATTTCGCTCTGGCTGGTCATCGACGGGAAGGTCTGGGCGTAGATAACCGCCAGCGCTACCACGAAAAACGCCAGCCCCAGCTTACCCAGCACCCGCATCAGGTAAATCGCGCAGAAAAACAGGGCTACCGAAGCGACCAGACGGATCAGCGGGTAGTCGTAGGTCCACTTGATAATCAGCAGAACGCCGCCGAGCGCGACGCTGACGGTGAGCACGAAAACCACGCTGACCAGCTTAATCATCAGCACGTTAGGCTGGCTGACGTAAAACACCACGATCAGCGCCACGGCGAGGAAGGGAATATGCAGCGTCATAAACAGCACGATCAGCACCGCGCAGCTGAGCGTCAGGCGCAGGGTGTAGTTCGCCCGCCCCGGCGCATCGCGGAGTTCACGGGTGAGAAATGGCCACAGGCTCTGCATCCCGTCTCCTTATTGCGGCTGGAGAACGGCGCTGGCGGAGGCGCCCATACGGAACAGGGCCGGGTCGGGGTCTTTGACGGCGATTTTGACCGGGAAGCGCTGGGAGACGTGGACCCAGTTGATACTCTTCTGGATGACCGGCAGGCCCTCGATGACGCTGCCGCCGTCGGGCAGAACGCCGGTGCCGACCGAGTCGACCACGCCCTCGAAGGTGCGGCCGTGGTTGGTCATGACGGTGATTCTGGCCGGAACGCCGGGCCGCACGTTCTGCAAGTCGGTTTCGCGGAAGTTCGCCACCACGTACCAGTGGTCGTCATCCAGCAGGGTAAAGACCGGCTTAAGGGCGGAGGCGTACTGGCCGATCGTCGTTTTCAGCGCTACCACCACGCCGTTAAACGGCGCGCGGACTTCGGTAAATTCGAGATGCAGCTCGGCCAGCGCAATCTGCGCGAGGATCCCCGCCCGCTGCGCCACCATGGCATCAACGCCGGTCACGGCGGCGGAAGCCTGTTTCGCCTGCAACAGGGTGGCCTCCAGTTCGGCGCGCGCCGCTTTTTCGGCCGTTCGCGCCTGATCAAGATCTTCTTGTGAGGCAAACCCTTGCGGCACCAGCGGTTCAAGACGAATGCGTGAAGAGGTGGTCTGCTTAACCAGCGCTTTAGCGCGTTCAACGGCGGCGCTGACCGACTGCGCGTTGTACTCCTGCGCTTTGATCGTGCGCTGGGTCAGCATAATCTGCGCATCAAGCGTGGTCAGCCGCGCCTTGGCATCATCAAGCATCGCCTGGTAGGGACGCGGGTCGATGCGGAACAGTAGATCGCCTTTTTTCACCCGCTGATTGTCGCGAATCGGCATCTCGACGATCCGCCCGCTCACTTCCGGCACCACGTCGATGGTGTCGGCATACACGTAGGCATCGTTGGTTTCCGGCGAGGTTTGCAGCTGCCAGATAACCACAATCAGCGCCACGATAGCGGCGAGAACGAGCGCCAGCAGGGGCCATTTTTTGCGGATAACGCTTGAGCGGGATTGAGTCATAGGTATCTAGTTTACGAAGAACAGGAACCACAGAATCGTGGCGAACAGGAACATCAGCGCCAGATAGCTGAAGACCAGCGGAGAAAATCGCGACTGCCATCCTTGACGCACAATCAGGATATGGCAGGGAATAAGTAATAGCGAGGCGCCTAATAAGCAGAAGAACCAGCCTGGAAAGGCGGCGCCTAATACCGGAATCGCTGGGGATAATGAGCAGCCGGTGAGCGTAAATAGCGAGAATAAGAGCGAAGGGCGCGCCAGCTTTACAATGCGATTCAAGACTAAATACCTGAGTGCTCGGGTTAGGATGGAATGAGTTTAATCTCACTGCCGGGGAAATTAAAGATGGATATAACAGAAGTGTCCGTATTTTATCGGCAATCAGAACATTTTCTTTGGCTAAAGAGTGCATAGAAAATCATTCATTCTGCATTAACGGCGTGCGGCTACCGAAATAAAATTTCACCCGTCGCCGATAGTCAGCGGTTGTTGGCAGGGCTATGCTTAAAGACAAAGCTATAAAAAATAGTCAGAACTGAGGCAATGTCATGGATAAAGAACTACTGGACGCGGGCTATCGCGCCTATACCGGCGAGAAGATCGATGTCTACTTTAACACCGATATCTGTCAGCACTCGGGCAACTGCGTGCGCGGCAGCGCGAAGCTTTTCAACCTGAAACGCAAACCGTGGATCGTCCCCGATGAAGTGGACGTGGCCACGGTGGTTAAGGTTATTGATACCTGCCCGAGCGGCGCACTGAAGTATCGCCAAAAATAAGCGAGGAAACGATGGAAATACTGGAAGGTCATAATAAGTTTTACGTCAATGACGCCGACGGGAATCAGGTGGCGGAAATTGTTTTTGTGCCCACGGGCGAGCACCTCAGCATTATTGAGCATACCGATGTCGACCCCAGCCTGAAAGGCCAGGGAGTAGGGAAAAAGCTGGTGGCGAAAGTGGTGGAAAAAATGCGCGGCGAGCAGCGTAAAATTATTCCACTATGCCCGTTTGCCAAACATGAATTTGATAATACCCGCGAGTACGACGATATCCGCGCCTGAAATAAATGCGCCAGCGCGCTGGCGCAACTATTTTAGCCTGGTGCGGCTGGCGACGTATTCTGGCGATTTTTCATTCGTCGATAAGGCTCAGATTGCGACCGGATAAAAGCTGGTGGATAAGGTCACTGACGTTTTCCCGCTCCACCGGCGGCGAGATGAGATAACCCTGAAAACGATCGATTCCCAGCGCTTTCAGTCGGTTGAATTTATCCAGGCTGTCCACGCCTTCGGCAACACAGCGGCTACCGGTTAGCTGGCAGTAGTAAAGCAGGCTTTTGATCAGAGCCAGGGCGTGAGGATCGCGCTGCATATCGTTGACGATGCTCATATCCAGCTTATAGGCGCTGAAGCTGACCGATCTCACCGGAAACATGACGCTACTTTGTGAAAAGCAGTCATCGAGCATAATGGCAAAGCCCTGCTTGCGTAGCCGGGAAATATTGTCGGCAATTTTACTCTGCAGGTTGAGGTCCAGGGTTTCAGCAAATTCCAGTACCAGCCTCGAGGACAGATGGGGCTCGCGCAGCTGCTGGCGCGCGGTCTCCAGCATGCGGATCAGGTTGTCATTGCTGGCGATAGCGGCGGGAATATTGACTGAGAAATAAAACTCACCTGGATGTAAATTGATATTCTCCACGGCCTCGCGAAGCACAAAGGCCGTCAACACCAGCCAGGCGTACGCGGAACGTATCTGCGGTAAAAACTCGCCGGGAAGCAGAACCTGTCCTTTTTGCCGCCAGCGAGAGAGGATCTCTAACCCTTTTAGCCGCATCCGATCGTCAGTGATGGGCTGGAAAACCGGGAAAATTTGCCGACAGTGAATCGCGTGGACAAATTCGCGCTCAAAGGCGGAAAGCGCGGCATCCGGCTGGCTCTTCTGCCCTTTTGTCTGGCTCCCGGGGAAACGGGTTGCCAGCTGAGGATAATGTTCCACCATTTTTTTCAGTCCTGCGGTTCGCTGGTTATAAAGCGTTTTGTGACTAATGCCGCGGCGCTTTGCCTGGGCGTTGACGCTGTATCCGCTGAGTAGACCGAGAATGGCATTGAGCTCCGGCCGGGTGAGCCCGCCAGGGCGCTTTCCGCCGAGGCGTATCTCTTCGTCGGCAAGCTGCTTAAGCGAAGGATATCTTTGCAGAATGTAGTCCTGGAGCACTGCGGTCAGGCTGGGGACGGGCAGGTCCGAGGCGGCGGATCGCACTTCAGAAAGTAAATGGTGATCGATGACCTGATGCAGCAGCGTATGCCACAGCCAACTGGCCGGGCTGCGGCTAAGGATCAGCATCGGCAGCGGCGTTGCCGAATGTTCGAGAAACGCAGCGGCTTGCTGTAGGGTGGCGAGCAGCCTGGCCGGGGTTTCCGGCAGAAAAACGATGATGCGGCGAATGTCCGCGTCGCCGGGAAGCGTCGTCGCATCCGACGGCAGCACAACGGGCTGCATGCTGTTGGCCATCATCACTTTGACTAATCCATCGGCGACCAGCGAGCAGGGCGAAAGAATATAGTCCATTCCCGTTCTATCACGCGCCGCTGGCGCGTTACTGGTAAACAAAGGTCACCCCAATAATGGATTGCACGTTGCCCGCGGTGACCTGGCCGCTGGTACGCGCATAGGTTGCGGTGAGTCCCAGGTTGACCGCGGAGGTGCCCACGGTTCCCATGGAGACGGTACTGTTTGAACGCAGGATGGTGCCATTGCGCAGTAGCTGAACGCCAATGCCCTGAGCCGGTGAGGCGGAGGAGGTATTGGTGAAAACGGTGTTGGCGCTATCCGCCGTGGTGCCGGAGAGGTAAAAACCTATCTTTTGATTTTGCCCGCAGCGTACCGTGAGCGGAACAGCGGTCGAACCCGGGTACTCAGGCAGCGTTACCGTGACGTTGCGAGCGGAAACATCGCAGCCGCCCGTCGGGATGATCACGCTATTGTTGGCATAGATGTTCCAGGTAAATTTTGAGGTACGAACGTTACCGCCGCCGTTGATATCGGAGCCCACCTGATACATCACCAGCGTAGCGATATGCGAGCCGGCGCTTATCGCCAGTCCGGAGGCGGTGGATATTGGCGTCAGGTAGAGCTGGGTATTCCAGCTCGTGTAGTTACCGGAAGTAAAGTTGTGGCTGGCAGTTGGGGAATTTAGCGGGAAACTGTAGCTAACCCCGTAATATTTTAAAGAGCCCGTGAAGTTGGTAAGCAGGCCGCTATAGGCCGATCCCTGTAGCATGCTTACCATGTCGTTGCGCCTGTCCGGTGCGTCATTTTTACAATAAATCGAACTGGATAAGTCGACGACCAGGTTCTGCCCGGCCCCGAGGCTTGGCTGCAGGTTAACGTAGACGTTGGATACTTTTCCGCCGGAATCGCTATTTAATATGGTGCCGGTGGAGTCGTAGCAGGTATAAGCTCTGACGCTGGTGGAAAAGCCCGCTAACACAATCGCTAGCCACAGCGCCTTGACCAGCGCCATACGACATCTAAGGGGGGCGGTAATCCGCTGATTCATAACGTTCTCCTGCCTTATAGCCAGGTGTAGGTGACGTTAATCACCGCCTGGATTGTTCCTTGCGTTGGCCCGCCGTTAACCGTCAGCGCCCTGACGCGCAATGGAAAGCGGGTGGATTGCGTGGCATCGTTGACGGCCACCGTTTTGCTTGTGCCGTTGTTAAACCGGGCTCCGCTGGTGTCCTGCAACTCCAGCTGGAGGTTGCCCGCCGTTCCCTGATTTTTGTAGTAGCCCGTGCTGTCCGCCGTTCCGCTGAAGGTGGCGGTGACCCGCGAGGTGCCGACCGGACAGTTGCTGAGATCGAGGGTGACGTCATGCCAGCCTGATGCCGAGCCGGGTGAAAGCATGTTAAAGGTGTATAAATCACCGAGGTCAACGGTGGCCTTCGGGGTGGTGATGGTGCAGGGTTTGGCCACCACTTTACCGTTAACGGTAATGGTCACGTCGGCGGCGCGGGGGGCGCTGGCGAAGGCCATCATTACCGCCAGCAGCCAGGGTGCATGAGTCCATTTCATTTCAGCCTCCGGTTACTGAAATTCAAGCGTGAAGGTTGCGGTGGCATTAACGTGTCCTGCTGTAATCGGGACGCGCGCGGCCATCAGCCGGGCGTAAAAGTTCAGGGTGTTGGTCTGCCCGGGTTTCAGCGTGGTCCACGCGATGTTTGACGAGGGGGCGTTGAGCAGCAGGGGGGCCCGGCTGCCGTTAAGGATCTGCACGCCGATGCCGGACGCTGCCGATACGCCGCTGTCCAGCTTAAGCAGGCTGGTGTTGTCGCTATCCGCTATGCCGGTAAAGCCGACTTTAACCGCGGTGACGGAGCCGCCGCAGGGCGACAGCACGATGCGAAACGGCACCAGCGGCGTGGTCGTGCCGACGGCATTAAACTGTCTGGCGGCGTTATTCATCAGATCGACGGTAAAATCTTTTGACTCACCTGCGACGGCGCAGGTGTTATCCCTGACATATCCGCTAATCGTGATGGTGCTATCGGCGGCAGGAGTGCTGAAGGAGACCAGAGAGAGTATGGCGCCCAGCAGATACAGGTTTTTTCTCATCATCATGGTTTCCTTAGCGGCACGCTGCCGACAGCTGGCTTAACGCCTGGTTCTGGCTTTCCGGCGGCAGACGGTAGTCGGCTTCACAGCTGGCATCGGGCCCGTCTCCCCACTTCGCGCGCACCTTGCCCGCCATCGGCATTCCGCTCAGATAGACCTGACCGTTATCGGCGACGATGCTGCTATTCTGGCTATCGACAGCGGCGGCTATGGCGCCAAAAGGAACCGGTTTACCGTTGTGGGTCAGCGTCATCAGCAGTTTCATGCCGACGCTGGCCTTAAATTCAGCGCGCGCAATCGCCCCGTGGGTGGGCACAATACTGACCACCGCATCATCAAGGTCGACGTTGTTGGCCAGCGTATTGGTGTTCAGCGCCACCCGGTTTTCCCGGTATTCGGTGGCGTAGGGCAGAACGGCGTAGCCGCGCCAGTCGGTCCGTACCCCGGTCTGGTTTTCTACCTTCACGCCATCCGCTCCGGGGGCTTTGATCAGCACCACCGTGTCGTTCATCGGCTGGCTCAGGGTGATGCCATCAGCGTGGGCCAGCACGCCGCCGCTCAGGCCGTAGTAGAGCTGTTTGATACCGTCGCTGCGGCTGTAGCCGACGTTGGCGTTACCGTAGCCGCCGCGGTAATTCAGCGCCGCGTATCCGGTGCCGCCGCTGTTGCCATCGCCGCCGCCGGCGTAGCCGGTCTGTACGCTGTAGCTCAGGTTGTTGTCCTCCAGCAGCGTGCCGTACAGCCCCGCCATGCTGGTGGTCCTGCCGTTCAGATCGTTGGACATGCTGTAGCTGGCGTTTCCGTTTCTCCAGGCGGAGGTGCTGTCGGAGCGCATCCAGTGGCTGAACGGGATACTGATGTTGAGCGCCAGCATCTGGTCACGACCCTGCTGCCAGGCGTTTTTGGTCAGGCTGTAGCTCAGGGTCCAGTTGATATCGTCGACGG